>Ga0209707_1000143_pt1 | contig 48758 bp, 44 predicted proteins | sample EN4Hudsemesocosm_FD_184630 | JGI IMG/M metagenome (GOLD analysis project Ga0209707, IMG submission 184630) | Methane-oxidizing microbial communities from mesocosms in the Hudson Canyon - EN4B Hudson Canyon (SPAdes) (version 2) | ecosystem: Environmental > Aquatic > Marine > Cold seeps | place... | reverse complement strand
TACCGTCTAGCTGATTTAATCTACGATCCAGATAGTCGTTTTGCTGGCTTACTATTCTTCTTCGACGAAGATGGTAACCGTCAAATGACTATGGTAGATGCTCCATTAATTCCATCTTTCATCTAAATGAAAAATAATTTATAACTTAGGTTATAGATTAGGGATTAAAAGAAACCCCCGCTACTTTTAAAGTAGCGGGGGTTTTTTATGTCAAAAATAAATACAAAATTTAAGGAGTAATGTGATAAAAAGAGAAAATCCTTGAAATAAAAAATATAATATAGAAAAGCTATCTGTTCCATTTCCTGGTTAAGTCAGTTTATTATTCATTCGCAGGGTTAAAGCCTTCGCCTATTAGAAGAGTGGATTCATCTCAAATATTAGTCTTATAAGTGTCAGAAATAGAATGCTTTATAAGCATAATGAATTATGAAATTGAGTTTGTTATTGAAGCGTTATGCTTCCCGCCTCCACGGCTTTCTTATTAAAAACTGTAGTACAATCTGAGCCCTTAAAATTTGGCACGACTCAGTGACAGATGAACAGCGAAGCCCCCGTTAGTAACAAACAAACAAATAGCTAGTTTTGTAGATTTTTTGAAAAATACCCTGCCATATCATTGAGATAATGGTAGTAAGCGCCACACGCTAGTGTGGGTGATCGTTGGTTTTGTTTTAGCCACTTTGATAGGTCGCCAAAAGCTTTCTAGTGTTCACCGTTACATTAGCAATCTAGCCAATTGGTTATACGAAATAATTCAAACCAAAAAAATTAAACCGATTTCTCGCGCACACCTGCCTCGTTTTCTTAATGGCTTGAGCTGGTTTGCATTGAACGCTGCTTTGGTGTCGAAATTCATTGCAATCAATCTAAAAAATCGATAATAAAGCGTTGCGCGGCACACTGGGTGCTGGCGACAAACAAAATATAGTCCTAGAAGTCGATTATCATTCGCGAGAAGTCGTGGCGCAAGCCCGATAATCTGGTGATAAATTCAGTGCGATTCCAGTCGTACGTGAACTATTTTTTAAGGCGACTGTCATATGCATTCACATTTTGAATATGATAGACCCCTGCCAGTACACGCACTCCCGCAGATAGGTTCAAGGCACGGTGTGCAAGACTAACCAGACGAGCTGCACATTTGAGGTTCGCACTATCATCAGTGTATAGCACGGCATCCGATGCAACGGCATGAGCTAAAATAGGAGCTTCTTCAATTTGAGAGGCCGATGACAATTTAAAGTCGGTGGTAGCGCCATGGCGATCAGGCAACAACAAAACGGGTGCTTGCTCTCGGCCCGTTTCCTGTTGATGAATAGCATGACCTCCGCGGTGTGGCGGCCTTGGCATAAGCCGAGACCCTTTGAATGACAAGGGGGAATGGGTCTCGTCAGCCTCGACAATGTCAGTTATGTTAACAACAATGCAAAAATGAGCCACATCACCAGTTGAAATCTGAGCCAGTTGACTCACACTAGGTACTTTTCTTTTATAAAGGCACCATGATTTCAAAAGAAGAACTCATGAACATACAAGTATTACATCAATAAGGATATTCACAGCGAGCTATTGCTAAAGAATTTGGCATTTCTAGGAATACTGTTAAAAAATATTTAACAAATGATCCAACGGAACCTGGATACTCAAGTCGTGCTAAAACAGACTCCAAGTTAGATGTTTATAAACCTTTTTTGCATTCACGTATTGCCCAGGCATCGCCGATTCATTTATCAGCGGTTGTACTTTTTCGTGAAATTAAAGAACAAGGCTATACAGGAAGCTTGTCATTACTTCGCCAGTATTTATATGGCTACCGTGGAAAACCTGTTTCCCCGCCCGACATACGCTTTGAAACACCTGCGGGGAAACAAATGCAAGTGGATTGGGGACAAATGCGAGGAGGTAAAACCCCCATTCATGCTTTTGTTGCCGTATTAGGATTTAGTCGTGCCTTGTTTGTCGTGACGACAGACAATATGCGCTATGAAACACTAGAGCCGTGCCATCGTCTAGCTTTTGATTATTTCCAGGGTATTCCTCAGCAAGTGTAATAAGCTGTGTAAATTTAGAAGTTGAAGGCACGAAGGAAAAAATAGAGGAAGTGTCTACTTATAAAGGGAGGAGCTAAATTAAGTTGTAAATTGGTGGAGAGCTATATAGAAAATAGTGTCTTGAATAAAAGGAAGAAGAAGTATAAGTGGTTGGTTGAATAGAATAAGGTTATAAAAAGAGACCCTAGATTGTAGGGTCTCTAATACAAGTAAAACTTACAACTGAATAGAAGAAGTAGAGCTTGAAACATTTTGTTTAGAGCCGTCAGGGTTATCCATGCAGCCAGTTAAACCAATAATCATTAATGTCATAGCCAATACTGATAATACTTTTTTCATTTTATTCTCCTAGGAATTATTATTATTATTATTTTAAAATAAATAGACTAAATAGTTTTAAGTCTTAGTTGTTTTGTGTAACGTGTTGAGCTGAACCGTCTGGATCATCCATACAGCCAGTTACACCAATAAGCATTAATGTAATTGCTAACATTGATAATACTTTTTTCATTATTTTCTCCAAAGTTTTTTATAGTTATAAATGTACTCTTGTAAAGCACAAGTAATTTATACCATGGGTGCTTTTTAGGTGCAATAGTAAAATTAGCTTAGAGGGTGTTAATATCTTTCGGAATTAAAATTGTAATATCGTTGTCCAGCCAATTTGCTGTGCCAATAGTGCTCCAAGAGCCAGATAAATTAGATTGTAATAAATTTGGAACCCAATAATTTGGGGCTAATATCTTTTTTAATTTAATTTGAAAAGTAGTTTCGTTGAGGTCTAGACCAGATTTAATTCCCCAAAAGGCTGTTGTTTTCATAATGAATTTTTTTAAACGATGGTTGTTAATATTTGGTGTAACGGCAATATTGGCCCACATGGAATGTACGCGCCCCCAATTAGGAGATTGAAGCATGCCTTGGGGTGTTACAAAGGGGAGCCACTTTTCATTACCTTGTTGGTCTGTAAAGGTAATTGCAAGAACATGGTTGTAACCTTCAAAATGATCGTGCAAATAAAGAGCATGAGGCGTTATGCCGATGAATACACCAGAATAATGAACAAAAGTGTTGCTGATGCCTGAAATAAGCTGGTTGATGGCAGTAGGCTCAATATTTAACTTTAGGCGGTAGAGAAGACCATATTGAATGCTACTGTTTAGTTGTAACAAAAATAGTAGAGTAAAAATCTTGGATATCTTGTGTATATTGTGTTTTTTAGATTTTAATGTACCTTGCATGAAGATTTTATCGTAAAAGGTAATGGAAGGTGCTGTGGCAGGTGACATTTCACAGGTACTGCTACAAGCAATACGTGTTCTTGAATCGGCAATTTGTCTATAAACGGTGCATGCAAGATGATAAATGCCAGGTGTTTTAAGAATATACCCAAAGATAAAAGAATATCGCATCTTGATAAGAATTTGTGCGTAGGTGTTAACACCAAAAAAAACAGTGTTGTTTTTATCTAATGCATAAAGGTCAGTTAATAATATAGATTCATTGATATGATTAAGTGAAGGGTATTGAGGGGCATGAGATTGGGCACCTTTAAAGTCAATACAATTAAAGATGTCGAAATGATTAATTATTAATACTGTTTTGCAGCAAAGAGGACATTGCTCATCGTAGAAAACAGTTAGTGATGTTGTTTTGGCTGATAAAAGTTGACCTATTTTTTTGTACCATGAAAAAGGAACAACAAGGGTATAAAAAATAAGCATTCCCATACCAAAAGGGTAAATATTAAGAGTTAGAGTAATGCCAAGGTGTAGTCCCGCTCCAACGATAAAATAAATAGGCCTTAGACTTTTAAAGTGAAATAAGAATACAAAACTAAACTGGAAAGCAATAATTAGGTAGCCAATAGTTTTTTGCAATATTTCATGATTAAGCAGCTTAGACATATCAATTGAAGATATATAGTAAGGCATTGATGCAGGTAGCCAAGCACCAAGGCCATTGCGCCAGTGTTGTGCAAACATCTTGTGAATAGCTGAATCAAAGTATAAAAAACCAAGGCAGACTATAACTGGAATAGCGTAAGCAAGACTGGATACTGTAGGTTTTGAATAAAGAGAATAATGTTTGAAAGGTGTTTGTAATTTATGTTTTAGATTATCAATAGAAAAGGCTTTATCAATGGGCATTAAAATCATAAAGAGGTTTGCTCCAATCATAAATAAGTCAAACCCTCCGTCAAAATCTCGTTGCATAGGCGTAAATGAAACAAAGACTAGCCAAAAAATATAGTTTGTGATGATTGCTTTTTGAGTGTGGAGGCCTATGGTGACAAATAGCGCTGTAATCCCCCAAAGGTATAGAAAAAAGGGAATCATTGGGAATTCAATGTCTAGGTAAGGAATTGGATCAAAGATTAGGTGGTTAAAGTAAATTAAGAAACAAATCTCTTGAAAAGTGACTAAACCAAATAGAATGCGAAATAGCCCAATTCCAGTTGCAGGTGCTTGGGTATAGAAAAGAGATGTTATTTTTGCGTGGAGTATTTTGTACATGGAGTAGTAAAAAAGATTGGCTATAATTACTACTGATTATAAGGGAAATGGAGGGGGTACTCCAATTAAGGAAGTGCTGGGTATATGTAATTAGCCTTTTTCTGTTCTCCTAAAACAATAAAAGCCGTATCAGCATGCTGATACGGCTTAAATGTAGAAAAAACTAGTTAAAGCTTATTCTTCGTCTTCTGGCTCTGCGAAAACCCATTTTACGAAAAAGTAGCCTACAGCAATAACTATTACTGCAACGACCATGCCTTCAGGTTCTTTTAACATTTCTACTACGTCTAAGATCGCTCCCATGAGTGTCCTACCTTTTTTTTATATGTGATAATAATTAAGTGCCAGTAATCTGACAACCGAATGTCTATGTTACTTCAGCAGGCTCTAATGTCAAGATAAAAGTGCGATAGAGTTGAGTTTAGGGGCATAATTAATCACGGTATAGTTTTGTTTTTGTTTTGCTATAATCACCGATACTAATAGTTTGAAGCAATTTATGAGCTACTGTTTTGGTATTTTTTTTAGTTATAAAAATATTGCAATGGAGTAAAATAGGTAGGCTGTAAAAATACCTTGTTATTTGCAAGGAAGTTCATGGGTGCTAGGGGTATTGTTTGATAAATATAGAGTCATTAGAATTAATGTATGGAATAGATGGATTTCATCTTTCAATTCCTCAATTAAAGTTTGAGGATGCAGAAAAGGTCGCCATCATAGGTCCCAGTGGATCTGGAAAAACAACATTACTAAAGTTGATATCTGGAATTATTCAACCACAGTATGGATCTATTTCGATTGAAGATACCGTTATTAGTCAATTGTCAGATGCAGAGAGGCGTGATTACAGAATCTCAAATATAGGGTTTATTTTTCAGGACTTTGAACTATTAGATTACCTTAATGTGCAAGATAATATTCTCCATCCCTTTAGAATTACTAAAGCCTTAAAAATTGATGTTCAAACTAAAGCAAGAGTGGAGGCTTTATCTCAAGAAATGGGGATAGCTAATAAACTCAATAGATTAGTTAATCATCTATCACAGGGCGAAAAACAACGTGCAGCAATATGTAGAGCGATGATTACAACACCTAAGTTAATTCTGGCTGATGAAGCAACAGGTAACTTAGACCCAAGGAATAAAACAAAAATCCTTGATGCTCTTTTTCGAAGTACTGATAAAAACAATGCAACTTTGATCGCTGTGACGCATGATCATGAATTATTAGACCGCTTTGACCGGATCATTGATTTTAAACAGTTTTGCGAAGGAGAGGGAATATGATTGATAGTTTTTACCTTGCTTGGCGCTATATTGTTTTTAACAGAGTTAAAACAATAACCCTTGTTTTATGTATTTCTTTGATCTCTTTTCTGCCATTTTCATTAAAGATATTGCTTAAAGAAAGTGAGCATCAATTAATGTCCAGAGCGATAACAACACCTTTATTGGTTGGTGCAAAAGGTAATTCTCTTGATCTGGTGATGAATTCTTTGTATTTTTCAAAGGAAAAACCAGATTTTATTAGTATGAAGGCCGTAGAAAAAGTGATGGATTCATATTTAGCATTACCTATACCTCTTTACACACGATTTCATGCTAGAAAGTATCCCATAGTCGGGACGACTCTCGACTATTTTGAGTTTAGACAGCATAACATTGCTGATGGACGTTCTTTTGCCATGCTGGGTGAAGCAGTAATTGGTGTTGATGTTGCAACTCAATTGAACTTGAAAGTTGGCGATAGTCTTTTGTCATCTCCAGAAAACTTGTTTGATTTAGCGGGAGTATACCCTCTGAAAATGACGGTGACTGGAGTTTTAAAAAAAACAAATTCGGTGGATGATAAGGCTGTGTTTGTCGACCTTAAAACAACCTGGGTTATTCAAGGCTTGGGACATGGGCATCAAGATGTAAAAACGATTCAAGATAGCAGTGATGTGCTCAGTCAATCAGATAAATTAGTCACCACTTCAACAAAAATAAAACAATATACTGAGATTAATTTAGATAACCTAGATTCCTTTCATTTTCATGGTGACCCTTCTATCTACCCTTTGACCGCAATTATTGCGATACCTCAAGATGATAAATCGGCAACTATTCTAAGAGGGCGATATTTATCGGAACAAAAGAATAAGCAGATAGTCAGACCTAAAAGAGTGATCGAAGATTTATTAGGTAATATATTTCAAATAAAAGAATTTATTGATGCTGTTGTTTTTATTGTTGCAATTGCCATGGTTTTGGCTATTTTCCTAGTTTTTAGTTTGTCATTTCGCTTACGCCAAAAAGAAATAAATACTATTTTACATTTAGGTTGTAGTCGGGGTACTGTTGTTCAGTTAATAGCCGCTGAAATATTAATTATTGCAATATTTAGTGGCTTGTTATGTTTTTCATCTCTTTTGGTTTTACAGAATTTTCAGGGCGAAATTGTCCATAAACTTTTTATTTCATAAAGACACAGTCATTAATATCACAATGAATAGATCAAATACTAATTTTGTATCAAAAATAATCTTATTTTCGGGCCTGTTTTTAGCGCTTAACCCTGCTGTAGCAGAAGATAAACCTTTAAATATTTATGCAGTAAATTACCCTGTTAAGTTCTTTGCGGAGAGTATTGCTGGTGATCATGCTAATGTAACTTTGCCAATGCCAACAGATATTGATCCTGCATTTTGGGAGCCTAAGGCTGAGGATGTCGCTGGTTTGCAAAAAGCAGATATGATTTTACTTAATGGCGCTAATTACGCTAAATGGTTGCCAAAAGTATCATTACCTCTATTTAAACTGGTCAATACATCATCTGAATTTAGAGACGCTTATATTTCATTAAATGAAGGTGTGACTCATAATCATGGAACAGGAGGGAAGCATTCTCATACTGGGACTGCGTTTACCACATGGCTAGATTTTTCATTGGCTGAAAAACAAGCAAAATCTGTTTTTAAAGCATTGTCTAGAAAGCAGCCTAAATTAAATGCTGGTTTTGTGCAAAACTTTATTCCTTTGCAAAAAGCACTGTTGGAATTAGATGTTCAGTTAACTGAAATTGGTAATGCATTAAATGGACAAGCCCTTTTAGGCTCTCATCCTGTTTATCAGTATTTGAGAAACAGATATAAATTAAATCTGGAAAGTGTTCATTGGGAGCCAGAAGAAGCGCCAACTGAAGAGCAATGGAATACGTTAAAAGCGCTAGTTGCAAAGCACCCTGCTAAATGGATGTTGTGGGAAGGTGTTCCAGTTGCTGAAACAGTGACAAAATTGGAAGAGCTTGGGATAAAGAGTATAGTCTTTAGTCCTGTGTCAAATTTACCTGAAACAGGTGATTTTTTGAGCATCATGAATGAAAATATAGCCAGATTAAAAACAATAAGAAAAAAGTAAAAGTTTACCTGGTCACGTTTTATTAATATTCTTGATTACCCATGAGTTTCAGCAAAACCAGTAGGGTACGTGGGTTTTGCTCTTAAGCCCTCTCCCCAACTGGGGAGAGGGTTTGGGTGAGGGGGGAGTTAAACAATTTTCTTCTTCAAATATTTCTTTTGTTTTTAAAGAGATTAAAGAATAAAGAACCTTATTCTTATTCCCCTCACCCAACCCTCTCCCCGCTAGGGGCGAGGACTTAAAGTACCTTGTTGTATGATTAAGGATTGGCTGAAACTAATGCGTAATCAGGTTATTATTTAAGTTGATAAATGAGGGGGGAATTATGAAACAACACAAGAAAATTACCTTAGGTATTGTTTTTTGTTTATTTTCAATGACAGCGCAGGCGAGTCACTTTCCTGTTGGAAGTAGTGTTCTTGCTAATTGTCATGGTTTTTTTACCAAAGGAAAAATTAAAAGACTGTATCAGGAAAAATATGTCGTCCATTTTGATAAGGATGCAAGGCCAGCGCACTGCACACCTTTTTCATGGGATGGTCGGTTTCTAGTGGCTTATCAGACGGTAAAAAAGATTGAGGGTAAGGTTAAGCCTAAATCCAGTTTTTTTTCAACGACTATCGAATTTGAGGTGGGGGATCAGCTAGATATTTATTATAGAGCCTCTGAAAGAGGTCAGTTTCTAGATCATAAGCTGACAGTGACCGTTGAAATTATAGAAATTAATGCCAATGGTGCAGCACAATTGAAAGTTGTTGGAGGGGAGCTAAAAGCACAACAGGTTTTTACTCGTTGGGTAGGGACTAATTATGTTTCCTTAGACTTTTCGGAACACTTAGTGGCTGATCGCTTAACGATTCTTAATGTTGATAAATTAAAATAGATTAAAAAGCAATGCGAAGAGAGTTCTACTCTACTTCGCATTGTGCCTCTATTTAAATTATGGTTCTATTTAGAATGAGACGCTTGCTTGCATTCTTATTGTTCTAGGTTCAACAGGGTGTGAAATAGTGTCATTAACGCCAGCAGACTCCCCAGCAAGACGAGATTCATAATAATAAGCTATATCTGTATCACCAGAATCAAACAAATTTAAAACATTCAGTTCAAGTCTGTAATCTTTATATCTAAACCCTGTTCCCAAATTAATAACTGTGGTTGAGTCGGCATAGACACTGCCATCTTCAGTTAAAGGCATGTCTCCAAAATGTCGGGCTCGAATACTGCCAAAAAGACCGTTAGGGAAATCAACTGTTGCACCACCAGATATAGTTCTTCCTACAGAGTTTGGAACTTCTTTTTCACTTGCAGGGGCATTAGTGAATTCTGATTGGCTGAGAGCAACATCAAAGTCCAGGGTTAACCAGTCAAACGGTTTGTAATAATTTGAAATTTCCAAACCATAACGCTGACTTTTTCCAGAGGCTTCAGTGCTTCCACCATCACCAACAAAAACTAGCTCAGAGTCTAGTTCTAACCACCAAAGGGATATCGTGGTAACTAAACCTGGAATATATTGATTTCTTAGGCCTACTTCAGCGCCACGAGTTGAGGCTATAGGGTCAACTTGACTTGCAGGAGCGCCTGTTTCAGGGTCTTGTTGAATGGTTGTCCCCCTGGCATCGTTGCTATGGAAGCCATACCCCATATTAAAATAATATTCTGTGTCGTACCAGGGGCCAGCGATAAAACTTAATTTAGGGCTAAATTGTGCATCATCTGTTTGGCCTGAATTAACGGCAATATTATGACTTTCTACATCGTATAGATAAAAATCACCTCGTAACCCTAAGATAGATTTAAATTTTTCAGCCCATTGGACTTCATTTTCTAAATAAATACCAATACTAGTTTGGCTTACTTCGTGTTCAGTCACCGTACTTAGAATTTCTCTCTCTCTACTTTTATAGAGAGCTACGTTGGGAATGTAATCGTGCCTAATCTGTAAGCCAACGGTATTTTTAACACCTAAGTTAAACCAGTCATCATATTTAGTATGTTTGGCTTCACCTCCAAAAATATAGCGCTGATCTCTTTGAGTGATTTGGTCACCATTAGTTTGGTCGTTGAGAAAGTAGGTGAAATTAGAATATAAATTAAAATTTGAATATACTGCATAAGCCGATAATTCAGTTTCTCCATATTCAGATTGCAGCCACCAGCTACTTGATAAACTGTAGCGCTCCATATCTCCACCCGAAGACGGGTCTATGGTGCCCAATCTAGAGAATCCCTGCTCAACAGCACGATTAGGGATTTGTTCAGTTGAATCCCAGTTGCTGTGATAAGCCGTTCCTACAATGGCATAGCCTTTGTAACCTTCATCAACGGTATAGCGTAACAGGCCGTTAAATTTATTAAGACTTTCTTCTTTGTCCCATGGGCCTTCGTAAAAATTAACTTCAGCGCCATATAATAAATCGCCTTTACCAAGTTGATGTGAATTAGCTAAAACGCCTCGGTAATAGTCATTTTCACCATAACCAAACTTAATTAAGCCTTTATCCATTTTATGTTTGGTATGAAACTTGACATAACCTGCAGATGAAAAGTCCCCCATTTCAGCATGATAAGGGCCTTTGCCGTATTCAACGATATCAACTAATTCAGGAATAATGCTATTGAGATCTAAATAGCCTTGGCCGTGACCATGGGAAGGTAAGTTTAAAGGTACACCATCAACCATACCTGAAAAATCTGTGCCGTGATCTAAATTAAAGCCGCGTAAAAAATATTGATTCGCTTTTCCACTCCCACTATGTTGCGTTGCCATCATGCCAGGCACAACTTCTACTAATTCACCTGGGCGAGACATTGGGCGAAACTCAAACTCTGGCTGACCAATGATGCCAGAAGAGGCTGAATCTGTTCTGCCCAATAGATCAGATGCTCGGCCTGTGACTTCCATAACACCTAATTCAGAAACAGCATTAGTATTAGACTCATCTTGAGGATGTGCAAAAACAGAACAAGAAGCAAATAGACTGACTAAAGAATAAGCCATTAAACTAATTTTTTGCTGACGGAGGGGGTAATGTAATTTCATGAACAAAAGCCTGAATCAAGTATTTTATCCATAGTGTAATAAATACTTGGAAACAGAAGGATGACATAAAGATTACATTTTTGTCATTTTAGCCTGGCCAGGGAAAATAAGTTCAACTTGAGTGCCATGGTTTAATTGACTGCTGATTAACACTTGCCCACCATGTAAATCCATAATTGATTTTACGATAGCGAGTCCAAGACCAGAACCTTGCTTATCATTTTGTCGTGCTTTGTCTGCACGAAAAAAACGGTCAAAAATATGAGGAAGAAATGTTTTATCAATACCCTCTCCTGAATCAGTCACAGTAATTTTTATTGACTGACCTTCTAAATGTGAAGCGAGTAGGTTGATTTTTCCATTTGCCTTGGTATAGCGTAGGGCATTAGAGATTAAATTGCTTAAGATGCGACGAAGTAGAGTAGAGTCTGCATACAACTCAAGCTGGTTAGATTGATAACTGATTGAAACTTGTTGGTCCGCAGCCAACATGTCATAAAATTCAGTAATCACTTTAAATTCTTTTTCTATAGAGAAAAGGGTGCAATTAATTTCTGTTTTAGGATTTTCTGCACGTGCTAAAAAAAGTAATTCATCAATCATTCTAGCAATTCGTTGGCACTCTTCAATATTAGATTCAAGAATTTCCCGGTATTCTTCGGGTGACCTTTCTCGTGATAAGGCTACTTCTGCGGTGCCCATTAAATTATTAACGGGAGTGCGTAATTCATGGGCTAAATCGGCTGAAAATTGAGATAAGCGAGCAAAAGATTGATCTAACCTGATTAACATTTGATCAAATGCATTGGCTAATAAGGCAATTTCTTTAGGCCACTGGCCTAAATTAACGGGTTCATTGAGTTGTTGAACATTAATATTATGAATCGTCTCAGTGATTTGCCTTAATGGACGTAATCCTCTGCGAGTAACCCAAAAACCAGTAAAAGCAGAAGCCAAAACACCAAAAATTAGTACGCTGGCAAGGGTTCGTTGATAGTCTGTGACTAAGCTTTCATCGGGAGAAAGTTGCAACAGCCCCTGTATTAATAATTTCCTAGGATGGTTATCACTTTGGGTTTCAGCCCATGCAGTACCTAATAAAAACTGTTCATCATGGTTTATATTAACCTTTATGATAGAAACACTGCTGGTATCTTTTTGATTAACAATAGGATAATCAAGTGACTTTGGTAAAGGTTGACTAGTATTTGATTCAATTAACAAATTTCCGTGTTCATCTAAAATACGTAAAAAAATATGATGAGGGATTCCTGGGTGAATGGCCGAAGAATGGCTTGCTTCAGAATGATGGTGCTCTGCATCAATAAGGTTGTGCAGATCTTTATCTAACAAAGAGGAGCTTTTGAAGTGCTGTCTCAGGTCAACAATTTTTGCGGCCAATAAGCTTTGATGCTCTTTTTGTAGATGATCAAGAATAGACCAATAGAGAAGTCCTGAGGCTATTAGTAATACGCTAAAAGTTGTTGTGGCATATAGAATAGCGAGTTTTCTTGCAAGAGATTGTAAGGATGAGGGTTTAAGATCTTTGTTCGAAGGCATATCCAACCCCACGAATGGTATGAATTAATTTATTGTCAAAAGGGTCATCAACTTTTGTTCGTAAGCGCCTAATAGCGACATCAACTACATTAGTATCACTGTTAAAGTTCATATCCCAAACTTGTTCTGCAATAACTGTGCGAGAAAAAACCTCACCTGGGTTACGCGCTAATAGCAATAGTAATTGAAATTCTTTGGGTGTTAAATCAATACGTTGGCCGTTTCGAGTGACTCGATGTTTGATGGCATCAATTTCCATATCTGCACATTTGATTTTTTGTATTTCTGTTGCCGTGCCGCGTCGTAGGATAGTGCGAATACGGGCGAGTAATTCAGAAAAGGCAAAAGGTTTGACTAAATAATCATCAGCGCCTAATTCTAGACCTTTAACACGATCTTCAACAGAATCCATGGCAGTCAGTAATAATATACGTGTTTGAATATCTTTATTTCTAATCACAGTTAATACTGACCAGCCATCCAACAAGGGCAACATAATATCCAAAATGGCTAAATCGTAATTGTTTTGTTCCAGAGCGCTTAAACCATCTATACCATTATCAACCTTATCTACAGAGAAGCCGTTTTCTTTTAACCCTTGGGATAAAAAGGTCGCGGTTTTCGCTTCATCTTCAATGATTAAAATACGCATAACAATTCGGCTTTAAAAATAATTAATCAACTCTTTGTTGGCCAATGGATTCTAGAGCAATAATTTTCCAGTTACCTTCAATAGGTGATATTTGCAAATTTGCATGATAAACATTATCACGGCGATGTTGATGCCCCCAGTGAATAACTTCGCCAGAGACTAGCCACTCACAATCAAACAGATATTTATCAGAGTCTGTAGAAACTAAAGTTATATTTTGAATCTCTATACTTGCCGTTTTGGCCCATCCGCCATCTTGAGCTAAAAAAGATTCACGGTTTTGTAAATATAATGTCTCAATTAAATTACCATCAATGCTATAAGCTAATTGATCGTATGTTGCCGCTTCATCAGTAGCTTCAAAGGCTTGGTAAACATTCCATAATAGTTGGTTCAGAATAGGTTGGGCTTGTTGTTCTGTTAATTGGACAGATTTTAAACTAAGTTTGTCGGTTTTTATTAAGCCATAAATAATGCCGAAGGCTAAAACTAATAAAGTTAAATGTGAATATTTACGAATATGAGTGGGCGTAAATTTATAACTGATGATAAAAAACAGAAGAAACCCAATGATGCTTAACCAAGCATAGTATTGAGCTGTTGATTGGGTGTTATCGACTTTAACAGCCATGACCTTAGGCTTATTATCTAAAGCAGGTAAATCGATATCAGCCAGCATGTTTTCCCATTCAAAAACGGGGTAAGTTGGTGTCACATAGCTATCAAATAATCCAGCAGGGTCATAAGCACGGATAGCAACACGCTGGATATTTTTATTAAAAAGTTCCCAGTGCCATTGTATTTTGTTAGGTATTGCCGCTGCTGGATGAATGATGCTGACACCAATTAATGTGGCGACTTGTTTTTGAGCTTGTTGAGGCTCATACGCTTGAATGTCCGAGGCGCCCATACGGATATAATCGACGCGATCCAGAATGGGAGTGGGTGTTGTATTTGAGTCGATTGAAACTTTATTTTTTGCTAATAAAAACTGGGCTACTTTTTGTTTTATAGCTGCAAATTCATCAGGGAAAATCATAGATTCATCGCGTAAACCTAAATCTGTCCAGTGAGCCATTTCTTTGATGCGTACAACCACTTCACTTTTTACTTGTTGTGCCTCAATATACAAAAAAGCCATTAATGGGTCGGTATGGCTGCGCTGTAATTTTGGATTAGTAAAATGGCTGTACCAAGGGTCTTGCCAATTAAGTTGTAATGATTCTGCAGAGGTTAATACACCATGGTCAATAACAGGTAAACCTTGGTGAGAAACGGTAATCATGTATTTATCACTTGCTGTACTAATCGCTTTAAAATCCGGCGTGATATTTACTTGCTGAGGTTGTGGTTTGTCAAAAGGGTAAAAAACAGTGACAGTTGCTGGTTTTTTTATTTGAGCAGGAGTGGCTATTTTTATAGCTGGCTTTAGAGCCTGACCCGCTTTTATACTAATAATTTTTAAAGCAAACTGATCTAAATTAATTGCTGAAAGGTTTGTTTTAGCTTGATTAGAATTAAGCTGAGTAAGGGCGTCTTCTTTCAAATCAATGGATACTTGGACGCCTTCGTCAACAATATCAATAGCGATGCGTGTTGATATATCTTCAATGGTGACGCCTGAATTCCAGTCAGCTATAGCAATAGAAGACATTAAAAAGCATAAAAAAACTGACAAGCAGGTTGAGATAAGGTTGTATCTGCTCAACCTGGCATATTTTGAGAACATATATTGATTAAATTCAGAGAGAGTCTTTTTTTATATCGTGTGCTTTTTTAAAGCGAGAGACAAAGAATTGAAAAATTCCGTAGGCAATAGCGGCAACAAAAAGGAAGAATGCATAAGGGTAGATAAAAGCAATACTAAACTCAGAACCAATACCTACACGTAATGGAATACGAATTTTATCAGCAAACATATCATCACCGACAGTTGCAATAAGGGCGTAATGGCCTGGTGAAGGAAAGTCGGCTTGAATTTGAGCAACGCCTGTTTTATAAGTCTGAGGTTTGATTAAAGCAATAGAGTCACCATCAACCATTTCTCCACCATCAGGATTATCAACTAATGTGATCACTTCCATGCCGATAGGCATTTTTCGTAAGTCTCTATCAATAAAATCAAGCGCTAAATGGCTAGGACCCTGTTCAGGTAAATCCTTACAAAAAGGTTTGAAGGTATGTCTCTTCTTGCCGTCAGGCTTGGGTTGCTGATAGGTTGTTAAATGAACAATATAAAAGTCAGTCGTTATCATGCACTCTAATGACTTAGTCGGGTCATATTGAGACTGACCTTGCTGAGCGATGGCGTGAGAGTGAAAGCCGCAAAGTAATAAGACAAATAATAAAGGTTTGAAAATAGATTGTTTCACAGCATCCTCAGTAAAATAAAAAGTGGGGGATCTAATAGATTGAAAATGTATTACTCTGTTATCTCAAAGAAAAACTTTCCTGTCACAATATGGCCATCAGCCGATTGAACACGATACCTTACACCGTAGCGGCCTGGAGTCATAGGTTTAACTGTTGCTTTAAGGTGTGATTTGTCAAACGTTTCTAAAGCACCATCACCATTGTCGATGCGTTCTCCTTTACTGTTTACTACAGCTAAAGAGGTGTATTTTGGACCGACACTATCATCGAACCAAACTTCAACCTGAGTGGGTATGACGTTGCTTGATGATTCTTTTTCTGGAGAAGATTTTACCATAATGGCATGAGCAGAAGCCCACTGGCTCCATGAAAGGCCTAGCATTAAGGTCAGTAGTAATAAATTTTTCATAGTATTCAGCTTACTTTTTTTATAGTTATTCTAGTTTCGAGATGATTGCTAAAGCATCTCCATTTTCTTGCCATTCAGTCCAAAAAAACCGAAAGCCGTCGGCTGTGGCAATAATTCTAGGATGAGAGGGCTGAGCCCCTTCATGTGTTAATTGCAATTCATTTGACCAAGATTGTCCGCCGTCTGTTGATGAGCGAGTTATAATTGAGGTGGATTCGAAGTCCCCTGATGTATAAATAATTCTGATATGGTCATTATCTAACGCGGCAATGTCGCCAGATGCACTATTTTTATCGCCCATGGGTAAAAGAGTCGCTATTTTATCTTTGTTTAACTCAGACTGGCTATAGTAAATACCTTGCTGATTGTTTTTTCCGTTCCAGATAACGCTATGCAAAATAGTTTTATTGTCTATTTGCGTATTTGTCAGTCCTCCCCCTTGATGAGGGCAACCTATAAAATCCCAGCCAAAAGCCCCGGCGGTTTTTGATTGTTGCCATGATTTTCCATGGTCTAACGATGATATTAAATGCATATCTCGAGGGCTATCATCGCGATATAACACGTGAATATTATTATTTGAATCGATAGAAATACTTGCCCAACAACAAGTGCATGCAGTTAATTCTAAATTCTTGTGTCGATTCCAACCATTATTTTTTTCAGCGTTAAAATGGGCGTAACGAAGCCCTTGGGTATTTCCAGTTTCTTCACGATCATCTAGCCAAACAATATGAAAGTTACCTTGTTGATCTGCAGCTAAGTCAAAATATCCTTGGTCAATATTGGCATATTTATCACTGACTGGGCTTGCAATTTGTTGCCATGTTTTTCCAAAGTCTTTGGATAGAGCCGCGGTAATTTTCCCTGTCCAAGGTTCTGCGCCTGTAGTTTGCCAAACGGCCATGATTTTATTATCAGCGGCTGCAAGTTGAAAATCATTTCCTCTTTTTGATTTTTTAACAGGTGCTAAATTTTGACTGACAGTAACAGGCGGTTTCCAGATCTTCCCAGAATCTAAAGAGCTTACATATTTTAAAACACGTTCATTTGATTGGGTGTCTATACCTGAGAATAAAGCATGAAGTGTTTTGTTCTCAGAATATATATCTAAGGTGTAAACGGTTTTTAAACCCAGTTTTATATTTTGTTGTGCCGGTGTTTTTGGTTTAAATAAAGCACAAGAAGAGAGAAAAACAGGAAAAGCTATACAGATAAAAAAAGTAAGTGTGTATTTTTTTTGAGACAAAAATGATTCTATTTTAAGCATGCGCAATAGGATGTTTTTAGGGCGACAAAGTTCCCTTAAAATTAATCAGTCTATATTACTCTGTAATTAATCGTCAATGAGAGAGCGATCATATATCTATGAGGTTTCTTCGTTTTAGATTTGTCTCCCCTAATTGCTATATGCTTTGAATATGAGTAGTATGTCAGTACGATTTCAAATCGTATTTTATATAAAGGTGAATTGACAGCTTAAAATGCGGTTTTTGATAGTGTAAATGGGATGATTGGTTAGTTCTTAAGGTATACTAAGCTGAGTTTGATTATAATAAGCAAACGTTTAATCTATTTTGGTTAGGCAGTTTAAGTACCCAGCTTCGGCAGTATTGACGAAGGTTTAGGTTAAATTTGTAATTAGAATAAAAATAAAATAAAGGGGTAATTGAAATGACAATTGGTGGAATCATTGCTATTTTTATAGCGATTTGGGTTTATAGAACAGCACAAGAACATAAAACGGGTAATGGCTTGTACTGGGTAGTGGGAAGTTTTATCGTATTTTTAGTCGTGCAGTTTATTATGATTAAATTTAATATGGTTATTATTGAAACATTTGATACTGATATCAGCAGTGATTATGATACTGCGGGTGGTTTGAACAATAGAGATAATGCTGATTCTGCAGGGTTACAGTCAGGTGCTGGTGGTACAGCGATCGGAATTATTTTTGAATTTCTACCATGGGTTGTGCCTTTCTTTGTAATTGCTATCATTAGACAGTTGTTCATGCTGAAACAGTCGTTTAATTTTATGGGTCTGTTTAGTGGCCTTAAAGAAATGTTTTCTAGTATTAAGAACAGCTTTAAAACATCAGCATAGTTTTTAAAGACATGTTGGAACAAAAAAGCCTAGATTAATCTAGGCTTTTTTGTTTGTAGAAACTCTTAAATATTAGTTTGTTACCAGTGATACAACCGATACAATAGCAAGAATAAAAAGCACAGTAGCAATAAAACCAACAATGATGTAGCTAGAAAGAGAGCCGTGTTCAAAATCAATTTCTCTGTTTTTATTGCTTTGCACGCCAATGCCAGCGGCAAGAACGCTTTTGATAACATGAAGTAAGCTTGGTTTTGACATTCAGATCTCCTAAACCGTTTATTAGTGCTTTATAATATACTCCTGAGTGTTCTCAGGCAATTATTAAATATTACGATTAATTAGTCCAATCTTCTACCTTTAATTTCCTATGAATAATATCGAATTATTAAAACAACAATTATCACAACGCATTTTGTTCCTTGATGGCGCAATGGGTACGATGATACAAGGTTACCATCTGGAAGAAGAAGATTATCGCGGAAAGCGTTTTGCAGACTGGGAATGTGATTTAAAAGGTAATAATGATCTATTGTCACTCACTCAGCCCGATATAATCAAAGCTATTCATAGGGCTTATTATGAAGTGGGGGTTGATATTGTTGAGACTAATACATTCAATGCCACCAGTATTGCCATGGCCGATTACAACATGGAGTCGTTGGCGTATGAGATCAATTTAGAATCAGTTAAATTAGCGAAAGAAGTGGCGGCTGAATTTACGGCATTAACCCCGGATAAGCCAAGATTTGTTGCTGGAACATTAGGCCCAACTAATCGTACAGCATCAATGTCACCAGAGGTTAATGACCCTGGTTTTAGAAATATTAGTTTTGATGAATTAGTTGAAGCCTACACTGAAGCCGTAAGAGGGATGTGTGATGCAGGCGTTGATATTATTCTTATTGAAACAATTTTCGATACCTTAAACGCAAAAGCCGCTATTTTTGCTGTTGAACAATATTTTGATGTATTAGGCTATAAATTACCTGTGATGATTTCAGGGACAATTACCGATGCATCTGGGCGTACTTTATCAGGTCAAACTGCTGCAGCATTTTGGAATTCATTAAGCCATGTTGATCCTATTTCTATTGGTTTTAACTGTGCTTTAGGCGCGACAGAGTTACGCCAATATATAGAAGAAGTATCAGGTATTGCTGATACCCATATTTCAGCTCACCCAAATGCAGGTTTGCCTAATGAATTTGGTGAATATGATGAAACACCAGAAGAAATGGCTAAAGAGCTGGGTGAATGGGCAGAACAAGGTTACTTGAATATTATTGGTGGTTGTTGTGGAACATCGCCAGAATATATTAAGGCGATTGTTGATGAAGTACAAAAATATAAGCCAAGAAAAATTCCGAACATTGAAAAACAATGTCGTTTAGCCGGTTTAGAACCACAAAATATTGCAGCAGATTCTTTATTTGTAAATGTCGGAGAAAGAACCAATGTGACTGGTTCTGCACGGTTTAAACGTTTAGTCGTAGAAGGTGATTACGAAACTGCTTTAGATGTAGCTAAAGAACAAGTTGAAAATGGCGCACAGATTATTGATATCAATATGGATGAAGGCATGTTGGAATCAAAAGAAGCCATGGTGCGGTTTTTACATCTCATTGCTTCTGAACCTGATATTGCCAAAGTGCCTATTATGCTGGATTCTTCTAAATGGGATATTTTAGAAGCAGGGCTTAAATGTATTCAAGGTAAAGGTGTGGTCAACTCTATCTCTATAAAAGAGGGAGAGGAAAACTTTATCAGACAGGCTAAACTGATTCGTCGCTATGGCGCAGCTATGATTGTGATGGCATTTGATGAAGATGGCCAAGCCGACACTATGGCAAGAAAAATTGAAATTTGCCAACGTGCTTATAAAATTCTGACAGAAGTGGTTAACTTTCCAGCTGAAGATATTATTTTTGACCCCAATATTTTTGCCATTGCGACAGGGATTGATGAGCATAACAATTATGGCGTGGACTTTATTGAAGCAACACGTGAAATTACCAGAACATGTCCACATGCATTAATTTCTGGTGGTGTATCAAACGTTTCATTCTCTTTCCGTGGTAATAATTTGGTTCGAGAAGCGATTCATGCCGTGTTCCTTTACCATGCGATTAAAGCAGGGATGGGAATGGGAATTGTAAATGCGGGTCAGCTTGCTATTTATGAAGATATTCCTGATGAATTACGTAACGCAGTAGAAGATGTTGTTTTAAATAAAAATCCTGATGCAACGGAAGCCATGTTGGAAATGGCACAAAAATACCAAGGCGAGGGTGGTGTTGCCAAAAAAGAAGATTTGGAATGGAGAGAATGGCCTGTCAAAAAACGATTGGAACATGCTTTAGTCAAAGGAAATGCAGATTATATTATTGAAGATACCGAACAAGCCAGAATAGAATCTGAATTACCCTTACATGTGATTGAAGGGCCGCTAATGGATGGTATGAATGTCGTTGGTGACTTATTTGGCGAAGGTAAAATGTTTTTACCTCAAGTGGTGAAGTCTGCAAGAGTAATGAAAAAAGCCGTCGCGCATTTAATGCCTTTTATGGATGCGGAAAAAGATGGAGGTTTGAAATCAAACGGTAAAATTTTGATGGCAACTGTTAAGGGTGATGTTCACGATATAGGTAAAAATATTGTTGGTGTCGTTCTGCAATGTAATAACTATGAAGTTGTTGATATGGGCGTGATGATCCCAGCTGAGCAAATCTTAAGAAAAGCCAAAGAAGAAAATGTCGATATTATTGGTTTAAGTGGATTAATCACACCATCATTAGATGAAATGGTGCATGTAGCTAAAGAAATGGAAAGACAAGGTTTTGATATTCCGTTGATGATTGGTGGAGCAACTACATCTAGGGCTCATACAGCAGTAAAAATCGAACAAAACTATCATGCACCGACCCTTTATGTAACAGATGCATCCCGCAGTGTTGGGGTGGTCAGTTCTCTTTTAAGTGATGAATTAAAAGACGAATATATTGCTAAAGTACGAGCAGAATACGAACAAGTGCGTGAACGTCATAAAGGGCGTAAAGCACAAGTTAAGCAACATAGTTTAGAAAAGGCGAGATTGAATAAATTTGATGGTAGTGATCATCAGCCAGTTAAACCTGCATTTTTAGGCACAAAAGTTATTGAGTCATTATCTTTAGATGTTCTTGTTCCTTATATTGACTGGACACCTTTCTTTCAGACCTGGGAATTGTCAGGAAAATACCCTAAAATCTTAAAAGATGAAGTAGTAGGTGAAACAGCAACTAAATTGTTTGCTGATGCTAAGAAAATGTTAGATCAAATTGTCAGCGAAAAATGGTTAACAGCAAAAGCGGTTATCGGTTTCTTTCCTGCAAATAGTGTAGATGATGATATTGAGTTATACACCGATGATTCACGTACAGAAGTTTTAGAAACTTTACATCACTTACGTCAACAAAATGTAAAAGCGCCAGGCCGAGCTAACTTTTGTTTATCTGATTTTATTACTAGCAAAGACAGTGGAAAAGCAGATTATATGGGTGGCTTTGCTGTAACAACAGGTATTGGTATTGATGAACGAGTTGCTCAATATGAAAAAGATCATGATGATTATAATTCCATTATGCTTAAAGCCTTGGCTGATAGGTTAGCAGAAGCCTTTGCAGAATTTTTACATGAGCAAGTCAGAAAAGAGCATTGGGGCTATGCATCTGATGAAGAACATATCAATGAAGCATTGATTTCTGAAGATTATAAAGGTATCAGACCTGCACCGGGTTATCCCGCTTGTCCCGATCATACCGAGAAAGAGAAACTATTTGAATTGTTAAGTGCAACAGCCGCAACCACGATTGAATTAACAGAAAGTTATGCCATGTTCCCAACTGCTGCAGTCAGTGGGTGGTATTTATCTCACCCTGAATCGCAATATTTTAATGTTGGGAAAATAGATGAAGAGCAGCTTGAAAGTTATGCTAAAAGAAAAGGCATGACAAAAGAAGTAGCTGAGCGTTGGTTATCGGCACACCTACATCATTAAACCTTATTCCTCCAATTTAATTATCAAACTAGTAAAGTATGTCTGCAAATAAAGTAGAAAGAGCCATGGAAAAGCTAATGTATGCCAGTCGTTGGATTTTAGCGCCTGTGTATTTAGGTTTAAGTTTGGCTTTATTAGGTTTATTTATAAAGTTTTTTCAGGAAATTTATCATTTCTTACCGCATATACTAGAAATTGATGAATCTACCCTGATCTTAAATTTATTAACACTAATTGATTTAACATTAGTAGGAAGTTTAGTTGTTATTGTTATGTTCAGTGGCTATGAAAACTTCGTCTCGCAAATGGATATTGGTGAAGATGCGGAGAAACTGGATTGGTTAGGCAGTCATGATTATGGTTCATTAAAAATGAAAGTGGCAGCCTCTATTGTTGCTATTTCTTCCATTCATTTATTGAAAATATTTATGAATGTGCAAGAAACAGATAATGATAAGTTGATGTGGTATGTCTTGATTCATTTAACTTTAGTTGTATCCGCCTTGTTTATGGGGTATCTGGATAAAATATCTAGGCACTAGAATGGTCAAGTTAATATTATTAGGCACCTCCGGCTGTCATTTATGTGAAGAAGCTGAATTGATTATGTCTGTATGTAACAATGTTGAAATTGAGTTGATTGATATAGCAGAGCAAGAACAGTGGCAGGAAAAATATGCGATTAGAATTCCTGTTTTGTATCATGTTGAGAGCACAAGTGAATTAGGCTGGCCTTTTGAGCTACAGCAGGTTCAACAGTTTATTGAACAATGCAGCCTTTTAAACAAAGACTGAAGAAACCAGCTCGTCAGTTAAGGAGTAATTTGACTGATGCAGAACAGGCTTTGTGGCAAAAAGTGAGGCGTAAACAAATCCAAGGCGTGCAGTTTTATAGACAAAAGCCTTTGCTTAATTTTATAGTCGATTTCTATTGTTCTAAAGCACAGTTAGTTATTGAGTTGGATGGTGGGCAGCATTTTGAGCCTGAATATTTACAAAAGGATATTGCTAGAGATAAAGCTTTAAATGAGCTGGGCTTAAAGGTTTTGAGGTTTGATAATCATCAGGTGTTGATTGAAATGGATGCTGTGTTAGCAGTGATTGATAGGGTCGTTGAAGAGCGACTGAATAATATTTGAAAAATCCCCCCTAACCCCCTTTTTCAAAGGGGGGATTTTTAGAGAAATAAAGTGAGTGTTAAGAGTGTAAGTTTTGCTCTTAACCTCCCCCTTTGAAAAAGGGGGATTGAGGGGGATTCTTTAAATAAAGGGTTCAAAATGACACAATACAGAATAGAAAAAGACAGCATGGGTGAACTACAAGTTCCAGCCGATGCCTTATATGCAGCTCAAACACAAAGAGCCATTAATAACTTTCCCATCAGTGGATTAGCTCTACCTCCCGCATTTATAAAAACAGTCGCACTGATCAAAAAAAATGCAGCTAAAGTTAATATGGACTTAGGTGTATTAGATCAACAAAAAGGTGAGGCGATTGTCACAGCGGCTCAGCAAATATTAGATGGACAGCATCAAGACCAGTTTCCTATCGATATATTTCAAACAGGTTCTGGTACCAGTACCAATATGAATGTTAATGAAGTATTAGCGCATATAGCTAGTGAAATCGCAGGTGAAAATGTGGGTGCTAATGATCATGTTAATATGGGGCAAAGTAGTAATGATGTTATTCCTACGGCGATTCATGTAAGTGCGGCATTGGAATGCCAAAAAACATTATTACCGGGGCTTATTCATTTAGCTGAAACAATCGAGAAAAAAGCAGCATCAGTTGATAATGTAACTAAAACAGGCCGTACGCATTTAATGGATGCAATGCCCATTAGAATGAGTCAAGAATTGGGTGCTTGGGCATTACAAATTCGTAATGGTATTGACCGAATAGATTCTGCTTTAGTTAGAGTCTATAAATTAGCATTAGGTGGAACAGCTGTTGGTACAGGTATTAATGCAGACCCTCAATTTGCAGAAAAATTCTCACAACTGTTATCAACAGAAACAGGGTTACCCTTTCAGCCCAATGATTCTTTTTTTGAAAGTTTAAGTGCGCAAGATGCCATGGTTGAGCTATCAGGGCAGATGAAAGTTATCGCTGTCAGTTTAATGAAAATGGCTAATGATCTACGTTGGATGAATAGCGGGCCTTTAGCTGGATTGGGAGAAATAGAACTTACGGCATTACAACCAGGCAGTAGTATTATGCCTGGGAAGGTAAACCCTGTTATACCAGAAGCAACAGCGATGGTTGCTACTCAGGTAATCGGAAATGATGCTACGATTACCGTAGCTGGGCAGGCAGGGACATTTCAGTTAAATGTCATGCTTCCTGTTATAGCCTATAATATTTTACAAAGTATTGAAATATTGGGGAATGTTTCTACAGTATTGGCTGATAAAGCAATAGCGACATTTGAAGTAAGAGAAGATAATTTACAGCAGGCTTTGTCTAAGAATCCTATTTTAGTCACTGCTTTGAACCCAATTATAGGCTATGAATTAGCAGCTAAAGTTGCAAAGTCAGCGTATAAACAAGGGCGACCTATTGTTGATGTGGCAGAAGAAATGACTGATTTAACGAGAGCAGAGTTAGAAAAGTTGTTAGAGCCTAGTCATTTAACAAAAGGTGGGATTAGTCAGTAAAGTTGTATTGAGTGTTTACATATCCAATATTTTGAATAATAGGAGATAGGTTTATGGCGGTTTTATTGTGCAATAAATGTAGTTATTTACGTGAAGTTTCTGATGACTTTGTTGGGGAAACGATTAAATGCCCTATTTGCAGAGAAGCGGCACCTATTCATAACTCTGTTGCTCTGGTAAAAAATATTATTAGCCGCTATCAAACACTGTCTGGAAAATATACGAAGTTAAAGGCTAAAATTAAAGAATCTAAAGTGATTGAATGTGTTGAAAGTTTGGATGATGATATTGACCTTCATAACACTGCAGCAATGACTAATAAAACTCAATTTAAGCCCATTATAGATTGGTTTGATAAAAAAAATATAATCTTGGATATTGATACTAAAACTATTGATACTCAAGGTTTTTTTGATGAAGTGGCTGTTGCTTTAGGTGAGAATTATGAACTACTTAAAAATATTAATGATCAAATAAAAAAAGCACAGAGAAAGGGGCATGGATCTGTCTCTATTGCTATTTCAAATCACTCTCAGAAGGAAGTTCAAGCATTAACTCATTATTGTAAAACGTTGTATGACTTTTCTTTTGTAGCAAAATATTTTTACAATAAACCCGATAAGCGGATTCATTTAACTTTACAAAAAGCGCCTTCGATACTTAATTTCTTTAATGGCGAGTGGCTTGAATGGTTTGTTTTTATGAAGCTGCTGATTTTGTTTTATGAAAAGAAAGTTCCATTTTCAGCTCTGCGAAGTTTTAAAGTCCATTTTCCTAATGAAGATAAACACGAAGTGGATGTGTTCTTTCTTATAAATAATGACACGCCTCTGTTTATTGAATGTAAATCAGGTGAATTTAGGTCAACCATTGAAAAGTATCAAAAGTTGAGAAAACGTATGGGAATTGATAAAGAAAACTTTACCATGCTAGTACTTGGCTTAAGTGATGAGCAGATCAAAGGTTTAACCAGTATGTACGATTTAACCTTTGTAAATGAAAATAATTTTGTAGATTATTTTTCTGCAATGCTTTGAGTTGTACAAATTCGATCTGACAGATTTAAAGCTGGAGTGTAGCCAAATCCCACTGAAAGGCCGTAATTGATATATTGAGACTACAATTAAGTGCATTTTAATGTCTACGAAAAAAACCTATTAACCCAAATAGAGCGGTACCCATAAAATAGATTGCTGTAGGTACAGGCACTGATGAGATGGCTTTAATATCAATACTATAACCATTACTTGTATTGTCATGGTAACCGTCGTCATACGCAGCTAGAAATAAGTACTCAGCCCCCTCTGGAATGAATAATGTAAGTATCAGGTTCTGATTTCCTGTTCCCCATTTAAAATCTTCACTTATGTCCGTAGAGAGATCTTCACCACTCCAGCCACTATGAGTGTTCGAGGTTACGAAGTCACTTCCTGTCTCTATTGCTCCTTTGACTCGATTGGGCTCTGTATACAAACCCAATAAATTAGTGCTACTAAATACACCAATAGTGTCAGTTATACCTCTTATATTCCATCTACGATTATAATTACCCAAAATTTCTAACGAAATTAAATCCCCAGCTACAGACCTATCGCTGATAAGTCAATAGCATCAGAGCTTTGTGCACCATTTTCAGCATCATAATTAGAGGTCAATAGATAAGTTGCCCTTGAATCAAGAGAAATAACACTAGCTAAACTTCCTGTACTGCTGAGGATTAGAAAGGGTGCTAATGCTATGAGTATTAGTATCTTAAAATTTTTCATATAAAAGACCTTATTTAAAAGTAAAAAACCTTAACCATAGACTGTCGGTAATTGATCATAAAAATGAAGTTTACCTACAGGTCTAAAGTTAATCCGACAGTTTGGAAGTAAAAGCTTTGTTCCTTATTTTTAACTAATTTAACTAATTTAACTATGCTCCAAAATAAAAGCATTGTATATAAGCTAATACTGAAAATTATGTCAGTCAATTCATCTAAATAAAGTTGTTTATAGAGCCAATCGTCTATTCCTCAGGGTTGAAACCAGCTATTAAAGGTAATGTGAAATTTGATTGCGATCTATTATAAGGTTGAATTTAATTCACTATAAACGATTGAGTTAAAGCTAGATATTTAGATTTTCTCTTCTATTTCAGGCTCTGTTTTCTTGATAATAGCAGCTATACAGTCCATTCTACTGACGGTGTAATTACTCTTGGCATCAGCTAAATCTTTTGGGGTACCAAAAGTTGTACGTAGTTCTTCAAAAGTTTTTTGTTTATCTTTAACTGTTCGCATCGACAGCATTTTTGTATACTTTTGGTAAGTCTCAAGTCTGGTTGGGTCAAAAGGGAATGCTCCAGGCATTCCTTTGGATGAAAGCTCAACTAAACAAGTGGTCATTTCTTCTGGGTCAATGTTGTAGTCTTTTAGGTCTTTATCTGCTTGCAATTCGGCTAATACTGCGGCTTCGTATGCTTGCTTGTCTGCACAAGCTGTTAAAAAAAGAGCAGCTGTACAAATGAATATTATTTTTTTCATGGGTTTTTATATATTGATAGCTTGTAAATAAATGTGATTGTTGAGTTATGAAGTTGTGATTTCTTTCATTGCTTGAGCTATCCATGTCTCAGCTTCGGAATTAATATCTTTAGCTTTCTTGTCTGTAGAGTTAATAACAGGGCCAATTTTAACTTTAATTGTGCCAGGGTACTTTAAAAAACTATATCGAGGCCAAAATTCACCTGCATTATGGGCAAGAGGAATAACCGGGTAGCCAGATTTTTGAGCCAACATTGCTCCGCCTACATTAAATTTTTTATCTTCCCCTGGTGCGGCACGTGTTCCTTCTGGGAAAATAACAACAATAAGCCCTTCTTTTAGCCTTGCTATGCCTTGCTCTGCTAATGCGCGTAAGGCGGCTCGTGGATCTTCTCTGTCTATTGCTATGGGTTTTAATGACGCTAAGGCCCAGCCGCCAAAAGGTATTTTAGTTAAAGATTTTTTTAACACCGTGGTTTGCATCGGTAAAATCACCCGTAAAGATAATGTTTCCCATGCAGATTGGTGTTTACTTAAAACAATAAATGCCTGGTCTTTAGGCAGGTTTTCTAGCCCCTCAACTTCATAAGTTAAATGACAGCATATTCTGGCTGCAGCCATAATTGAAACTGCCCAAAGGTTTGCAACTTTATACCTAATTGTAAAAGGAAGGAGTATACAAAATAAAACGAGAGGACTATAAACAAGTACAGAGATAATAATGTAGATAAAAAATAGAGTGGAGCCAATATAAACTCTCAAACTATTTTTCTGAGATGATGAATTTTGCTGCGTCATAAAGATCCTCAAAAATAGGACAGTTAATATCTGGGTTTTTATTAAAAATATTTTGACCCTTACCTGTTTTTACAAATATGGGTTTAGCGCCTGCAGCATTGGCTGCTTGAATATCACCTAATTTATCACCAATAAAATAAATATTTGATAAGGAAGTGTTCTTTTCTTTGGCAAATTGATTTAACAAACCAGGTTTTGGTTTGCGACAATCGCATCCATCATCAGGCCCATGGGGGCAGTAATAAATGGTATCAATTAATCCACCTTTTTCGGCAGTTAACCGATGCATTTTGTCATGTATTTCAGTCAGCGTAGCTTCATCATAATAACCGCGGCTAATACCTGATTGATTAGTGATAACCGCGACTTTAAAGTTATGTTTATTAAATAAGGCAATCGCTTCAAGGCTACCCGCAATAGGGTTCCATTCTTCTGGTGATTTAATATAGTCATCCGAGTCATGGTTGATTACCCCATCACGGTCTAATAAAACATACTTTTGCATTATGACTGTAATTTAGAAATATCAGCAATTTCAAGAAATTGGCTTGATAACATTGATAATAAAGCTAAGCGACTAGCACGAAGCTCTAAATCATCAGTATTAACCATCACATTATCAAAGAAAGCATCTACATCATCTTTTAGTTGTGCAAGGCGGGTTAAAGCGGCTTGATAATCTTTTTTATCTAACAATGGCTGAATCGCTGTTGCCGATTCTAGTGCAACCGAATGTAAAGTTTTTTCTTGGTCTTCAACTAAACCAGTAATTGAAGAAGCTGCTTTGGTTTCAGATTTTTTTAGAATATTGATGATTCGCTTATTTGCCGCTGCTAAACTTTCTGCTTCAGGCAATGCTCTAAATGCTTTTACAGCTTGTAGGCGTTGAATGAAGTCTAAAGGTTTTGTTGGTTTGACAGAGATAACAGCATCAAATGTATCGGAAGTATGGCCAAGATCTAGGCAATAACCTTTTAAACGATCAAAAACAAAATCAGTGACTAACTGCTGTGTTTTAGCGTGATCAAAATCATGACTGAATTGAGCCAATGCAAAACTGATTAACTCGACAATATCGAGTTCTAAATTATTTTCAATAATAATTCGGAGAGAGCCTAATGTTGCACGTCTTAGTGCATAAGGATCTTTATCACCCGTAGGAATTAGTTTGGCACTAAAAATACCACTCAGCGTATCAATTTTTTCAGCTAATGAAAGAATTTGTCCCGTTGTTGTAGAAGGCGTAGGGCTTCCTGATTGTTTAGGGAAGTATTGTTCTTCAATTGCTGTAGCCACTTCATTAGGCTCATTATCTGCAAGTGCATAATAACGACCGACAATACCTTGTAGGCTGGCAAATTCACCTACCATATCAGTCATTAAATCAGTTTTTGCCAAATGAGCTGCACGCTTAGCTAAAGTAACATCCGCATTTAATTGTTGGGCGATATGCTCAGCTAATTTTTCAACACGTTTGGTTTTATCAGCTAAGGTACCTAATGTTTTTTGGAAAACAATAGTCTCTAAACTAGCAACACGCTGTTCTAGTTTTTGTTTTCTATCTTGCTTCCAAAAGAATTCAGCATCAGCAAGGCGAGGCATAATAACGCGCTCATTACCTTCTTGAATTGATTGTGGTCGCGTACTTTCTACATTACTAAAAGTAATAAAGTGGGGCAGTAAGTCACCGTCTTTATTCTTGATAGGGAAGTATTTTTGATTGATTTGCATGGTGGTAATCAATACTTCATTAGGTAAAGCAAGAAAACGTGAATCAAAATTACCTAACACAGGAACAGGCCACTCATTTAAGGCAGCAATCTCTTCCAGCAAATCTGATTCGATATGCGCAATACCCTCTACTGAACTAGCAGCGATATTAGCCTTTTCTTCGATAATTGCCTGACGTTGTGAAAAATCAGCAATAACTTTGCTTTTTTCTAATGCCGCTAAATAGCCATCAGCATTTTTAATACTAATGGCTTCTGGAGCATGAAAGCGATGCCCTTGAGATTGATTGCCCGTTTTTAAACCTAATATTTCAGCTTCAATAATACTTTCACCAAATAGTAATACTGCCCAATGTACAGGACGCACAAATTCAGTGCTGTAACTACCCCAGCGCATTCTTTTAGCAATAGGTAATAAATGGATGCTTTTAGCGATGATTTCAGGAATAAGTTGTTCAGTAGCTAAACCTTTAACTTCCTGATTAAACGCTAACCATTCGCCTTTGTCTGTTTTTAATCGACCTAACTGATCGACTGTTGTTCCGCACCCTCTGGCAAAGCCTTCTGCGGCTTTACTTGGCGTACCATCTTCAGCAAAAGCAGCTTGAACAGCAGGTCCACGTTTTTCAACAGATTGGTCTGGTTGAGCGCTGTTTAAAGCTTTAATAATAACGGCTAAACGTCTAGGGCTGGCATAGGCATGAGCTGAGGCATAATCAAGATTTGCTTCTTTTAAGCCAGATTTAATACCATTTAGTAAGGCGTTACTTAGTTTTAATAGTGATTTAGGTGGTAATTCTTCACAACCTAATTCAAATAATAAATCCTTAGATTCTGACATGATTATTCTCCCTGCTCAGTTTGTAACATAGGGAAACCTAAAGATTCTCTACGATTATAATAAGCTTCTGCAACAGATTTAGATAAGTTACGTACGCGTAAAATATAGCGTTGCCTTTCTGTTACTGAAATAGCATGGCGCGCATCTAATAAATTAAAAGTATGAGAGGCTTTTAAAACCATTTCATAAGCAGGTAAGGGCAGATCTTTTTCTATTAATTTTTGACATTCTTGCTCATAAGTATCAAAGCAAGTGAATAGAAAATCGACATTGGCATGGTCAAAGTTATATTCAGACATTTCGACTTCATTTTGATGAAATACATCACCATAAGTGACAACGCCTTGTGGGCCTTTAGTCCATACCAAGTCATAAACACTTTCAACTCCTTGAATATACATAGCGATACGTTCAAGACCATAAGTTAACTCACCACTCACAGGTTTACACTCTAAACCACCGACTTGTTGAAAATAAGTAAACTGAGACACTTCCATACCATTAAGCCAAACTTCCCAGCCAAGTCCCCATGCACCTAAAGTTGGTGATTCCCAGTTATCTTCAACAAAACGTACATCATGCTCAAGTAAATCTAAGCCTAAATGTTTTAGAGAGCCTAAGTATAATTCCTGAATATTATCAGGAGAAGGTTTTAAAATAACCTGAAACTGATAATAATGTTGTAAACGCATTGGGTTTTCGCCAAAACGACCATCAGTCGGTCTTCTGGAAGGTTGCACATACGCAGCATTCCAAGGCTCAGGGCCAATAGCACGTAAAAAAGTCGCAGGATGAAATGTCCCTGCACCTACTTCTTGATCCAAAGGTTGCAATAAAATACAGCCTTGTTCAGACCAATATTGTTGTAAGGCAAGGATCAGTCCTTGAAATGTAGATAAATCGTTGTTTGTGCTAGACACGGCGATTACTTAATTGGGAATAAAAACCGTCAATTATAGCTCAATTATAGGGTGTATAAAATCTCTGTTTTCAAATGATTAAGGGAAACGTACAATAGATTTTTGATTGCTAATGATTTAATAAACAACAATGACAACTCAATTTATTCAAAACAGAGTTAAAACCCCACTTATTACGCTATTAGCTGTTTTTTGTTTAAACAGCTCGATAGGGAGTGCTAACGAAAGTACTTATAAGCCTTTTATTAAGGGTTCATTTGAACAAATTCAGCAGGAAAATAAAGATAGACCTTATATTATCGCCTTTTGGTCAATCACTTGTGCTTATTGTATGAAGGAACTGGCCTTATTTGGCGAGTTAATGGAAAAATATCCGCAGGTTAAATTAATTACCATAAGCACAGATGCCTTTTTTGAAGATGAATCGGTTGATAGGTTGTTAGAAACTAAAAACCTTACAGGAACGGAAACCTGGATTTTTGCTAATAATCATGTTGAAAAATTGTATTTTGATATTAACCCAAACTGGCGCGGAGAGTTACCATTGACTTATTTTTTTGATAAAAAGGGTGTGATGCTTAAGCATATGGGGGTTGTTAAAGAGGATGAACTTGTTGAATGGCTTGATGATCAATTAGTAAAGTAGGTGTGGTCGCGATTAGCAAAGCCTAAATAGGCGCATATTTGGTGAAAAGATGATAATAAAATAGCCTGTGTAAAAAGAGAGCTTAGGAAAGGAGTATCGTCTATCCAATGACATGACCCATAAATTGTACATGTTGGTTTGTGTTGTTATAATCATATAAAGATTACTCATACGAGGTGAAGGTGAAAATGCAAATCATTTCATTTACAGAAGCAAGGAATGGGCTTAAGTCTGTTTTAGATCGTGTCGTTAATGATGCAGATTGTACGGTTATAACAAGGCGAGACTCTGAGGATGCTGTTGTTATGTCCCTAGAGTATTATGACAGCCTTATGGAAACAGTTTATTTATTAAAATCTCCTGCGAATGCTGAACACCTTAGAAAATCTATCGCACAGTTTGAACAAGGCTTGGCACAAGAAAGAGAAATGATAGGTGACTAGATGTTTGGCCTGGACTGATGAAGCTTGGTCAGACTATTTATATTGGCAAACACAAGACAAAAAAACACTTAAGCGTATTAATAAATTAATTGGGGCTTCAATGCGCTATCCTTTTGAGGGAATTGGTAAACCAGAGCCTTTAAAAGAAAATCTCTCTGGTTTTTGGTCTCGCCGAATTGATGATACTCATAGACTTGTTTATGCTGTTACTGATACTCATCTAACAGTAATTTCTTGTCGTTACCATTATTCAAAAAAAGGCTGAAAAGTTCAGTATCAAATTTTTAATACAAATCCACAGGATCAACATCTAAAGACCAACGTGCCTTTTTAGCTTCTTTGAGTCGATATAATTCTGGAATAAGTTGGTCTAATAATAATTGTAGGTTTTTACGATGATTATTCTGCAATAACAACTGGAAATGATAGTTACCTGCACGTTTTGCCATTGGCGCTGAAACAGGGCCTAATACCAAGGTATTATGAGTTTCTATGTTTTGAATAACTTCACATACTTTTTTTAATAAATTTTGTGGGTCGATAGGGTTTGTAGCATAAACTCTTAATAAAGCTTGTGAACTATAAGGGGGCAACATTGCTTGTTGTCGCTCAATAAGTGCCGATTGGGCAAAACTGTTATAACCTTGTTTAAGCAAAACCGTTAATAAGGGGTGTGCAGGCTGTCTTGTTTGTAAAATTACTTTCCCTGGTTTTTCTGCACGTCCTGCACGCCCTGCTACTTGAACAATCAATTGAGCCAATTTTTCTGTGGCATGAAAATCAATACTAAATAAGCCACTATCCACATCTAAAATAGCTACTAAGGTGACATTAGGGAAATGATGACCTTTAGCTAGCATTTGAGTGCCTAAAATAATATCTACATTACCTTGATTGATTTGATCTAAATGATTTTCAAGCGCACCTTTACGTTGAGTTGAATCTCTATCTAAACGGACTATTTTTTGCGATGGAAACAGGGCATGCAAACTTTTTTCTACCCGTTCTGTTCCTAAGCCTAAAGGTTTAAGTTCTCCCGTTTTACAAGAAGGGCACTGATTGGTTAAATGTTGTTGATAACCGCAGTGATGGCAACGCAAACGTCTTTCATCAAAATGAATCACTAAACTGGTATCACAATGATGACAACGAGCAACCCAAGCACAAGAATGACAAATTTGTACGGGGGCAAAGCCTCGACGGTTTAAAAATAGTAAAACCTGTTCCTTTTTGGCTAAAGTATTTTTGATTTGAGCAATTAAAGGAGGGGAAAGTCCATCCTGTAATTGTTGATTACGAATATCAAATAGTAAAAACTTGGGCTTAATAGCTATACCCGCCCGTTCTGATAAATGTAATAGTTGATAGCGTTTATTTTGAGCGTTATATAAACTTTCTAATGAGGGTGTTGCTGTCCCTAAAACAACAGGAATATTGAGTAATTTTCCTCTAACAATAGCTAAGTCACGCGCTGAAAACCGAAAGCCTTCCTGTTGCTTAAAAGATGAATCATGTTCCTCATCTAAAATAATAAGACCAGGTTTTTTTAATGGGGTAAATAGAGCTGATCGAGTACCTAATAAAATTGAGCTATGCCCTTGCTGCATTTCTAGCCAAGCACTGTGTCGCTGTGTTTCGGTTAGTTTGGAATGCGAACGAGATAAAGCGACAGAAAAACGTTGTTTAAAACGGTCTTCCAATTGGGGTGTTAGCGTAATCTCTGGGACTAAAACAAGGACTTGAAGACCCAAATCAAGCACCTGTTGAATAACCTGCATATAAACTTCAGTTTTGCCACTGCCTGTAACTCCCTCTAGTAGCGTCACAGAGAACTGACCTAATTGTGCTGATAATTGATTAATCGCTTGAGATTGTTGTTCATTAGCTTGCAAAGGTTTTTCAGGAATAGTTGATGATTGGCTTAATGCTTTATTCTGTAACTTTGTAGTGAGTAGGTCTTTTTCAAGCAGGGATTTAACAGCAGATCGCCAGTTTTTATCTTGTTGGGTCAGTTGGCTGCTTGATAGGCTAGTGACAGGGGGAAGAAATAACTCAAAGATTTGTTTTTGTTTGGGTGTGCGTTTTAATTGTTCAGGGTTTAAACACTCGCCTTTAGCAGAAAGCTTGAAATATTTTTCCTGAACTAATTGGGCTTTTTTACCTTTTCTGAGCGAAACAGGAAAGGCGGCACTAAAGACTTCGCCTAAAGGATAGTGATAATAACGACTAGCCCATAATAATAATTGAATATCTTTTTCACTTATTAATGGAGAGCTATCAAGAATTTCAATAACAGGTTTTAAGCTATCAATGTTTACAACACTATTTTTACTGGTAGATATTACAAAACCAACTTTTTTGTGTTTTCCAAAAGGAACTAATACACGAGTTCCCTTAGAAATAGAGTTAATTCCCGTTGGAGCTAAGTAATCAAATAGGCAGTTTAGGGGGATTGCAATGGCGACTTGAATAATCAATAGTTTTTCTCGGATAATTTAGCCATTAATTATAATGTTTATTGTATGAAACTGAGCTAAGTGCTTAGAGTTGTTGAATAAAAAAGTTACCCACAGAGGCTGTGGATAACTCTGTGGATTAATGCTTTTTAAGTAAGCTTAACCCCCGATTTTATTGAGCTTTTATTAAATTGTGTAAAATTAATACGACTTAAAATTATTTTTATAATCAATGGCTTATAATAGGAAAGAGAGGTTTTTAGTTTTTTGATAGAAAATAACAGAACAAAAAGTATTTTTGTGTATAAAGTATGGCATATGCCTTATTTGTAATTAATTTTTTATAAATTTAAGTGTCATTCTATCGCTTTCACCAATAGCTAAATATTTTTCTCTATCTTGTTCTTTTAAGCGTAATGAAGGGGGTAATGTCCAGACACCTTTGGGATGAAGACTACTGTCCTTAGGATTGGCATTAATTTCAGAACGCGCGCGAAGTGTAAACCCTGCTTTTTCTGCGAGTTTAATTGTATGATCTTCCGTGACATAGCCTGAAAGTGCTTTGGGGTCTTGTGTTGAGTCTGCTTTTGCTCGATGCTCAACAACACCAAGAATTCCGCCCACTTTTAATGCATCAAACATAGCTTTAAAAATAGCATCAGCTTGATTATTTTTCATCCAATTATGTACATTACGGAAGGTTAATATCCTGTCAGCGGAGCCTTTTGGAGCAATATCTATTGTTTGGGGGGGCTGCAAAGTAGTGATTATTATGTTGCCATAAATTTCAGGTTGAGCCGTGATTTTATCGTTAAACTTATTTAAGTTTTTTGTGAAGTAGGGAATATCTGAATCGGCAGAATAGTGTGCTGCGTAAAATGTTCCTTGATCTTTAAGTAAGGGAGCAAGAATTTCTGTGTACCAGCCTTTGCCACCTGGCCAAATTTCCACAACGGTCATTTCAGGTTTTACTTCAAAGAAAGTGAGAGTGCGTTGAGGGTGTCTATATTGATCTCGACTCTTATTCTGTTCAGAACGGTGAACACCATTTATGGCCTGTTGTAAGGGTGTGATGTCTGTTGTATTGAGCATTGAGCAAGAACTGAGTAAAAGGCTTGCTAATAAAGGTAGCTTCATAGTGAGATCCGAAAGATTAAAACTAAAAACAGGGGGAGATTTTTCTTCATTAATGGTGCTTTTCTAACTTATTTTATGAAGGAAAAGAAGATAAAAATGGATAATAGCGAATTGCCATAGAGATGGCAAAAAAATTAAAATAATGGTGTAGATACTTTGAGGTGTTGTGGAGCTAAGTTTTAGTAGACTTAATGAAACAAAGTGAAATCAAGGTATTTGATATGACATGATTTCACTTTGCGACAAGGACAGTTTATATTTAAGGTGTTTTTACTGTATCAAGCACATGAATTGCTTGAGAGGCCTCAAGAACTAAGGCATAGCTTACTCGATCAAAGACACGGAAGACCATCAGTAAACCAGCTATTTCATCGGGTAGTTTAATCGTGTCATTACGTTTGCCGCTAAAGGGGTCTTTAACGGTGAGTCCTCGATGGTAAATATCTAAAATATGCCCGACTTCTAAATTATCATCCAAGCCTTTATCAAGTACCACAACATTATGCTGCCCTATTTGAGAAACTCCATCTAGTACGCTAATAATACTACCATTAATATCATTTGCGGGAGGGTGCGGGAAAAAGTTGAGTGCTAATGAGTCATCATTGCTTCCCATTAAGCGATCACCCCTACGAACCTCTTTATCAGACTGCGTAATAATAAGCGTTGCAGGGTCTCCTGATCTTTCTATTGTAGTGTCAGCAATATATTTTGCTTCATAACCTAATATTTCTTTAGTCTCAGGGCTGGTGTAAACTTCCCCTTTACGATAGATAGTGTAGCCAAGGCTTTTTGGTTTTTTAATTGATCGAACATATACCCGGTCTCCTGCACCTGCAATTAAATGTTCGCCTGCAATTTCTATAACATAAGGAGATGATTCAAGCTCAGTTTCACTGACAACTTTGGGAGAGGTTAAAAATTGAGCAATAGCATCAGTAGGAATCATTCTGATTGCTTGTTCTAATGATGATTCTCTAATGCGAGGTTTGATACGAGTATCATTTGGAGATAAGCTGAGACGAGGCTGCCCATTAACAATTGAAAAATAAAGCGTATCACCAGGGTAGATTAAATGTGGGTTTTTAATCTGCGGGTTATGACTCCATAAATTAGGCCATTCCCAAGGGTTTTGAAGAAATTGTGCCGAAATATCCCATAAGGTGTCACCTTTAACAACAACATATTGGTCGGGGTGATTTGGATTGATTTTAAGGGAGTCTGCCCAGACATTTGCACAGAATAATAGAGGCAAAAGTAATCCCATTGTTTTTCGAAAAGCCATATTTTACTATCCTAATGAATTTTAAAGACTATCTGGATTTAAAGTGTAGATTATTTTAGATGGAAAGCTATTTTTTATCTTTATATATTTAAGAATAGCACTGCTTTTGTTTGATGGGAAGCTATGGGAATTGTGAAAGTATCTTGCTTTGAGCCTGGCTCCTTGGAAGAAGAAGGGGTAAGAAGGAAATTATAAAACATAACCTATTGATATTAAGTAGGTTATGTTTTAATAAAGTTTCTGCCCTAGCGCCTTCCCTACAAAGAGGGGAATTAAAAATTAATAATTTCACCGCCGTTATGAATATTAATCTTCATTCCATGTATGAATTTTGTTGTGGATTCGTCGGACAGCTAGCGCAACGATAAGTAAAACAATAGGGATGGATAATCCTGTTGTGAGTGTCGGGTTTAAATCGATATGTTCTGAAGTATTAGCTGCTTTAGTAACTGTATTAATTAAACTAACAATATAGCTAGTAATGGCGACTATTGAGAGCCCTTCAACTGTTTCTTGTAGCCGTAATTGCATCTTTGCCCGTAAATCCATCGAAGTAAGCAAGGCTTGGTTTTGGCGCTCAATTGTCATGTCTACACGAGTTCGGAGTAGTTGGCCGGCATTATTAATGCGTTTTGATAAGGAGTTAAAACGCTTAGATGTTGATGCGCAAGTATTAATTGCAGGTGTCAAGCGTCTATTCATAAACTCACCAATGGTTTGAAGGCCTTGGATACGTGTTTCCCGTAGCTCGTCAATACGTTGTTCAACTAATCTATAATAAGCACTAGCGGCTCCAAAACGGTATTGATGGGTTGATATATTATTCTCAATTTGGGCCGCAAGTGTGGTTAACTCATCTAACAATTCATTATCATTTCCTTTGGAACTTGTCATTGCAGAGGTAATGGTCAGTAATTGTTGGTTGGCATTATTTAGTTCTGGGGTCAGTTGCTTGGCAATTGGGAACGCCAGTAATGCCATTACTCTATAAACTTCAATTTCAAATAGGCGCTGTAATAAGCGGCCTGCTTGTCCTGGCTTCAATTCAGAATCTAAAATTAAAAAACGACTAAAACCATCAGCATGTATTTTAAAGTCAGTATATGCACGTGCAGCTCCACCTGTGACTTCAGCACCCACGATACAGTTCCCCGAAAAGAGTTTTGAAATAGATTTGATGTCTGGTACTGATGGAGTGTCAGCGTTAATAATTGAGGCATGCGCAGCAACAATTGTTTTTCCTGGTAACTGACTTAGCCAATCAATAGGGACTTGTTCTAAAGCTACTTTTGAAAAAGGAGTTTCGGTATTATTTTGATCGTAAAAAGAATAGGCGCTAAACTCTGCGTGCTGTTCCCAGCTTATCTTGAATGAATCTAATGTGGCACGAAAATGTGCGGCATCTTCTTTTGGTCCAGGAACGCCATATCTATCACATAGTTTTGTCAGATGAATGCGTTCAAGGTTTCTTTCTTCACTGCTGAGTGATAAAGCAATAAATGAACTTGTTACAGGGAGTTTTAATGTAATGGGAGAACGGGCATGAACTTCATTATGTAAACTGAAGCGTTCATCATGGTTTTCTGGGATTGGAAATAAAATTGTCACAAGAGAGCTGTGTTTTGTTGTAATGTGTAGCGAAGCTGTCTATAGACTAGAGTTTTGTTGCCAGTCATAATAAACAGCTGTTTTTTGTAAAAAATAAATACGTCCTTGTACTCTTTACAAATTAAGATTCTTCTAAAGTGTTTTTATCCATTGCTGAATAAGCAGGGCAAACACGAGTATAGCCAGTGGCTATTAGGACTAAGCCAGCAAGAAGAAGAAGGATTTTTGCAGTGAATAATGAAACGAATAATAGGATTGAGCCTGAAATTAGGCGCATTTTTTTGTCTTTGTCACCGACATTAATTTCACGATTAATTAAACGTTTATAATCAAAACTCATTGTATCCACCTCTTTTTTTAATGATGCCCATAATGGGGTCTGTTCAACTCACCCAATATACAGAGCTTGCAAAAATGTGCAAGTGATAAACAATGCAAAAACAAAACTCTTTAATTGATTCTTTAAATGATGCTCAGCGTTTAGCTGTATCTGCTCCTAGTAAGCCTATGTTGATATTAGCAGGGGCGGGTAGTGGTAAAACACGTGTGTTAGTGCATAGGATAGGCTGGCAAGTACAAGTAGAAGGGCTGTCTATTCATAATATTTTAGCTGTGACCTTTACTAATAAAGCCGCAAAAGAAATGCGTGGGCGTGTTGAGGATTTGTTGAATATTTCTGCTCATTCAATGTGGATAGGTACATTTCATGGTATCGCTCACAGATTATTAAGGCGGCATGCCAAGCAAGCCAAATTACCTGAAACTTTTCAAGTAATGGATTCTGATGATCAGCTTAGAATTATCAAGCGATTAGTCAAAAGTTTAAATATAGATGATACCAAATGGCCACCTAAGCAAATGATGTGGTTTATTAATGCGCAAAAGGATGAAGGTATTCGTGCTCGACATATGCCGGAACCTAATGATATTTTTCTGCGGACTCAGTTGCAGATTTATAAAGCTTATGAAGAAATTTGTGATCGTTCTGGGCTAGTTGATTTTGCTGAACTATTGCTCAGGGCACATGAATTATTGCGTGATAATGAAGATGTTTTAGAATTTTATCAAGATAGATTTAAGCAAGTTCATGTTGATGAATTTCAAGATACTAATACTATTCAATATGCTTGGTTACGATTATTAACCGAAGGACGAGATAATTTATTTGTAGTGGGAGATGATGATCAATCTATTTATGGGTGGCGCGGGGCCAAAATAGAAAATTTATATAATTTTCAATCTCACTACCCTAATCATCAAGTAATTAAGCTGGAACAAAATTACCGTTCAACAGGGAATATTCTTAAATCAGCCAATGCTTTGATTTCAAGAAATGAAGAGCGTATGGGGAAAGAATTATGGACTGATTCTGGTGAAGGTGAGTTAATTTCTGAGTACACCGCATTTAATGAGCAAGATGAAGCCTATTTTGTGGTTGAGAAAATCAGGAAATGGGTCAATGATGGTGGTTCACGCAACGATGTGGCTATTTTATATCGTTCCAATGCTCAATCAAGACAGTTTGAAGAAAAATTAATGACCACGGGGACTCCTTATAGAGTTTACGGCGGTTTACGGTTCTTTGAGCGAATGGAAATTAAAAATGCCTTAGCCTATTTACGCATTATGTCGAATCATAATGATGACGCGTCTTTTGAGCGAGTCATAAATACGCCGACCCGAGGGATTGGCGCCAAGTTAATTGAAGACATTCGTTTTTTAGCCAGAACTAATGAAATACCTTTATGGAAAGCCGCTGTTGAACTGCTGAATCAGGGGCGACTTACTGCACGTGCATCTAATGCTTTAAAAGGCTTTTTAGATTTAATTGTAGGTTTAGGAAAAGAAGCGGAAGAAAAAGAGTTATTTGATAAAGTTAAGTTAATTGTAGAAAAAAGTGGACTAGTTGAAGCTTATAAAAAGGAAAAAGGAGAAAAAGGTGAAACCAGAATAGAAAACCTGGAAGAGCTCGCAAATGCTGCACGGTTATTTGATTTTGATGAAGATAATGAAGAAAACTTAAATGAACTTGATATGTTTTTGGCTCATGCCGCATTAGAATCTGGCGATATGCAAGGTGATGATTATGAGGATTGTGTGCAGTTAATGACATTGCATTCAGCAAAGGGCTTGGAGTTTAAATTAGTTTTTATGGTGGGGTTGGAAGAGGGCTTATTTCCATCACAACAATCGACAGATGATATTGCTCGCTTAGAAGAAGAGCGAAGACTTTGTTATGTCGGCATAACTAGAGCCATGGAGCAATTGTTTATTACGCATGCTGAATCTAGACGTCTTTATGGTAAAGAAACGTATCCTAGACCTTCACGGTTTTTAAAGGAAATTCCCGCTGAATGTATTCAAGAAATTAGAATCCGAGCCAATGTTAGTCGTCCTGTTACAGCCGTTAAGAAGAAGCAGTCATCAATTCAGCAAGTAGGGACTTATAAAATGGGGCAAAGAGTTCGTCATATAAAATTTGGGGAAGGCGTGGTCTTACAAATGGAAGGCGAAGGTGCACAGGAAAGAGTACAGATTAATTTCCAGGGTGTTGGGTTAAAGTGGTTGATGTTGTCTTATGCAAAATTGAATGTTTTGTAATAGGGAGAAGTATGTAGATAAAGTGTCAAAAATAACACATGAAGTGGCATGTTTTTTTTGTGAGGAATTATAAATACATAATTTTGTAAATTTTTCGTCAATAAATTATACAAATAATAAAATTAAGTAATGAGGGGGTTTCTATATGTATGAATATAAACCAAAAATAAAATTTGGTTTATGAGTTGCTAGTTAATACTTTGATTCATTATAAAAATAATAATATAAAGCACGACAAGTAAGTGCTTAGAATTTTGGAATAAAGTATGCAAAAGAAAGTTCTTTTTTTATTGTTTGATAATTTGCTTGTTGTCTTAGCTTATTACTTCGCCGCACATCTTTCTGTCAGTTTTTTGTCTGCCCCGCCAAGTTATGCCACGGCAATTTGGCCTCCAACAGGGATTTCTTTAGCTGCTGTACTACTAAAGGGTTACCGTGTTCTTCCAGCTATTTTTATAGCAGATTTAATTATAGCTGTTGAGTTAGTTGGCTTTGCTGATTTTGTTGCGATAACATTTTCTTTAATCGTTGGTTTTCAGGCAATGATCTCTGCCTGGATAGGAGCAAGTTTAATTAATCGGTTTCTTGGGGTTGGTAACTTGCTTATAGATAATAAGTCTATCATTTTGTTCTTTTTATTAGGAGGCTTCGTTAGCCTGATCATTCCGACTGCATTTTTAGTGAGTGTGGAATATTGGCTGGGGATGGTAAAACAAAGTGAGATTTTCTCAGTGTTTACTACGTGGTGGCTAGGAGGATTAATAGGCACTATTATTTTTGCTCCGATTACCTTGATTATTTTTGGAGGTAAGGCGCAGCGAACAAGAATTGTCTCTATTGTTATTCCCTTAAGTATTATTTTTACCATATTGGTTTGGCTTTTTTCTTATATAAAAGAGCATGAGCAAACACGCCTAGATGATATTTTTTATGTTCAGTCACAAATTCTGCATAAGGAAACGGTCAATACGATAGAAAGCCTTCGGCACGAGCTACAGGAGATGCGTGTTTTTGTTGAGTTAACAGGTACGATAAATCAACAAAAATTTTCTGATTTTAGTCAATATGTTTTGACTCATAACTTGGATATTAAAGCTTTATCTTGGGTATCTCGAGTAACTGATGAAAAAAGAAACCAGAATACTTTGTCATAAAATTTATAGAATCATTAGGCAGTTATCAAGCGTTAATTGGAATGGATTTTGTATCAAGACAGATGATGACGAAAGCTACGGGGCGATCAGAGATAAGAAAGAATGCTGAGCTATTAATAGTGACAACGGTGTACATTGACGGGGTCGCTCAGAAGTTGACAGTCTTAATTATGCCTGTATTTGAGCATTCTGAATTGGGGGAAAAAAACGAGATAAAAGGCTATGTTGCTTTGATGTTGCCTTTTCAGAGTGTGTTAAATAATGCTATTAAACGAGCAGAAAAACAGAAGATTGATCTTGATATTACTGGGTTTAGTGGCAGCGCTTATAAGGCTGAGGTGTTTTTAGAAGAAAATAGCGAAAAGGTTCAGTTTTTTCATACAATTAAGCACTTTGGGTATGAATTAAAATTCAAATATTTTCCTAGCGATGATTTCGTTCTTAGTCATGGAACCCTTTCCATCAGCTGGGTCTTTATGCTGGGCTTGGGTGTTACAGGGCTACTTGGGTTCACATTATTATCCATTACAGGACAAACAGCTCAGACAAAAAAAATAGTTGATAAAAAAACGCAAGAGTTATATTCAAAGCAACAGCTTCTACGTACAGTGCTTGATAGTATACAAGAAGGTATTGTTGCATGTGATGAAAAAGGAAGTTTAACTGTTTTTAATCATGCTGCTGAAAAAATTTGTGGGAAAGATTTGTTTGAGTGTGGCAATGAATCTTGGGAAAAAGATTTTATAATGAAAGATTTACAAGGAATTTCATTGTTAGAAAATGGAGAAAATCCTCTAGTTAAATTGTTGGCTATTAAGAAGGTAAGGGATTTTGAATTCTCATTAATGTCTAGAAACAATCCTAATAAAATTTTAAAAGTAAATAGTACTCAAATCTCAAATGAGTCTGGGCAGCTTGAAGGTTTTGTTGCCTCATTTCAAAATATTACTCGACAAAAGCAAACACTTGATGAACTTAAAAAATTAAGCTGGGCGGTAGAATATAGTCCAGCAAGTATTTTGATTACAGACCGCAATGGAAGTATTGAGTATGTAAACAGTAAATTTGTAGATATGACGGGTTATAGCATGTCGGAGGTGAGAGGTAAGAATCCTTCGTATTTAAGTTCGGGGAAAACAGATAAACAAAAATACAATGAGCTTTGGCAAACTATTATTTCTGGTCAAGAGTGGCAGGGTGAGTTTTTAAATAAAAAGAAAAATGGGCATTATTACTGGTCAAAACAATTAATTGCTCCGATAGTTGATGAGCAGGAGAAAATAACGCATTTTGTTGCGATACAGCAAGATGTTACAGAAGAGAAAAAGATAGAGAAAATACTTTCACATCAGGCGACTCATGATGCATTAACGGGACTGCTTAATCGTAGAGAATGTGAGAAGCGATTAGATAGAATTATTCAGACAGCCAAAATACAGAAATCAAAACATGTTTTTTGCTTTTTAGACCTGGATGAATTCAAGATTGTAAATGATAGTTGTGGACATAAAGCTGGGGATTATTTGTTATTGGAAGTGTGTGATTTGTTTAAGCTGAAGTTAAGACAAAGAGATTCTTTGATCAGGTTAGGGGGAGATGAGTTTGGTATTTTGATGGAGCATTGTTCCCTAGATCAGGCGTTCCTATTAGCTAAAACAATTTGTCAATCCCTTGCGGAATATGAATTTATTTGGGAAGGACAGCAATTTAAGATTGGAGTTAGTATTGGGTTGGCTGAGGTTAATGAATATACGCGTAGTTATACAGAAATTGTTAGCCAGGCTGATGATGCGTGTTATGTGGCAAAAAAAGCGGGTAGAGGGCGAGTGAGTGTGTATTGATATGGTCTCCATTGCTCTGCAGAGTTAAAGTTAAAGAGATACTTGATTACCCATCAGCTTCCGCGATCTTGAGTGTGTTAAAAATAAACTAGTTTCTTGTAGGAGCGTCCGCCCTCGGCGCGAATAAAAAAGGCTCTTTACTTTTTGCAATTAAAACAATCGCGCCGAGGGCGGACGCTCCTACAAATAAGGGTATTTATTTTTCAAGTACTTATAAATAAAAATTATTTATTGTAACTGGCGGAAACTCGTGGGTAATCAGGAAGAGATAAGAGTTGAGTTCATATAGTAAGCTCTGAAAAAGAATTGTTATCGTTCCAAAAGTTTTCGCATGTAGCTCCTTCTCCCTAAAGCCTGGGATGAGGGTGAAATAGACTGCCAGAACTTTTGGAACGATTAATAGTACTTATATATCAAGTGTCTTTATTGTAATTTGGTCTGATAGGCTTGCTAATTCATGGGGATGAAATAATTGTGTCCCAGCTTGTGTGGCTGTTCCTGCTCCACAGGCAACGGCAAACTTTAATGCCTGTTCAGGTGTCTGGTTTTGAGAAAATGCATAAGCTAATCCAGCAACCATCGAGTCTCCTGCTCCGACGGTCGAGTCAACTTTAATGGCTGGAGAATTGCAGTAATAACTATTTGTAGGGCCTGTAAGAATGGCCCCTTTTTCTGCCAAGGAGACGCAAATATATTGGGTGCCTTGGTCTGATATTGCTCGCGCTTCAGTCGCAACTTGTTCAATAGTTGTTAAGGTTTTTTTTGTTAGTATTTCAAGTTCATGCTGATTGGGTTTAATCAGGAATGGCTTACTTAGTAGTGCTTGTTTCATCACATTGACAGGTGCATCAATAATACAGCGTCCGCCTTGTTGTTGTAAGGCAAGGTTGATAGTTTTATAAGTACTATCAGGAATACCTGGAGGAAGTGACCCTGTCAAAATGCCAATGCCTTGTTGGCACAGCGTTAAAAATTGACCAATGATCTTATCTAATTGCTTGGGCGTAATGGATGGGCCGACCGCATTAATTTCATATTGATACTGAGGTGATTGTTGTATCAATGTGGTATTAATACGTGTTTCACCTTCCACTTGTAGGGTGGTTACATTAGTAAGCTCTTGTTCTAGCATGGTGTGAAGAAATTCACCCATTTTTCCAGCGGTAATACAGCAGGTATAAGAGTTGGCTTTTAATTTTTCCAGTGCGCGGCCCACATTAATGCCTGTGCCGCCAGGGTCATAATGACTGGATGTGGCGCGAGTTTTCTGATCGTGTTGTAAATCGTTTATTTCGTAGGTTAGGTCTATAGCAGGGTTGAGCGATAAACTAACGATGGGAAGGAGTGGGGAAGAAATCATAGTTTAAATGGGGCGCAGTGCTTTAGCCTGCATATTTCGACAAAGAAAGCAGGCTAAAGCACTGCGCCCCAATAACCATATTGGTTGATATTTTATGCTCAGGATGTTTTCTGAGCATAAAATATAACAAACTTAAGGTGTTAAGCCTTCACCTAAAGTAACCACTTTAAGTGCGTTCGTTCCACCTTCAGTACCCGTGAGGTCACCTTTAGTGATAATAAATGTATCGCCTTGCTTAGCACAGCCACGTACTTTTAATTTAGCAAGAATTCCAGCATTTACATCAGCATGATCCATAGACTCATGAGTATAGTAAACAGGGAATACACCACGATAAATGGTGACTTTACCTAATGTTTTTTTATGGCTACTAAAAGCATAAATAGGTAAGCCCGAGCTAATTCTAGACATCCATAAAGCAGTAGAGCCAGATTCAGTTAAAGTCGCAATGCCTGTTACATTTGAATGGTTAGCCAAATACATAGCTGACATGGCAATCGCTTCATCAGTACGTGAGAACTGCTTATCCATACGGTGTGCAGATTTGCGTACGCTGGCTTGCTGTTCAGTGGTTAGACAGATTTCAGCCATTGCTTTAACAGCTTGTACTGGGTAGTTGCCAGAAGCTGTTTCAGCAGAAAGCATTACTGCATCTGTACCATCATGAACCGCATTGGCAATATCAAATACTTCAGCACGAGTAGGAATCGGGTTTTCGATCATTGATTCCATCATTTGTGTTGCAGTAATAACCGCACGATTAAGGTCTCTAGAGCGAGAAATTAAACGTTTTTGTACAGCTGGTAAGTTAGCATCACCAATTTCAACACCTAAATCACCACGAGCAACCATCACTACGTCTGATGCAAGAATGATTTCATCCATTGCTTCAATCGCTTCAGCACGTTCAACTTTAGAAACGATACCTGCATAACAACCTTCAGCTTCTAATAAACGTCTTGCTTCATGTAAATCTTCAGCACAACGAGGGAAAGAAACGGCAACAAAGTCAGCACCAATAATGCCGATTGTTTTGATGTCTTCTTTATCTTTCTCTGTTAACGCAGCAGCAGATAAACCGCCGCCTTGTAAGTTAATGCCTTTATTGTTAGATAAATAACCACCAACATGAACAGTACATTCAATGCGTTTGCCATCAGTAGAAACAACATCAAGAACAATGCGGCCATCATCTAATAATAAGCGACTACCTTTCTTAACTTCTTTAGCAAGAGGTTCGTAGATAATGCCGACTTCTTTATTAGTGCCGGCATCAGCGCCAAGATTAATATCTAAAGCAAAGGCTTGACCTTCATCTAACCAGACTTTTGTGTCTTTAAATTTAGCGGTACGAATTTTTGGACCTTGTAAGTCACAAAGAATACCGACTAAACGACCTGTCTTCTTGCTTAATGCACGAACAGCAGCAGCTCTATCAATATGATCTTGAGCAACACCGTGAGAGAAGTTCATTCGGACAACATCAATGCCCGCTTCGAATAAGGCTTCCAATACGCCCGGCTTATCAGAAGCCGGGCCTAGAGTTGCCAGAATTTTAGTTCTTCTTAGCATGAGTTTCCGTTATTTAGCGTTCATTAATGCAACTGTAGTATCTAACATACGGTTAGAAAAGCCCCATTCGTTATCGTACCAAGATAGAACTTTAACTAAACGACCATTTACTTTAGTTAGAGATTTATCGTAAGTAGATGAAGCAGGATCATGGTTGAAATCAATAGACACTAAAGGAAGTGTGTTGATGTTCAAAATGCCTTTTAAATGACCTTCAGAAGCAGTAGTTAAAATTTCGTTAACTTCATCAACTGTAGTATCACGGCTTGCTGTGAATGTTAAATCAACAACAGATACGTTGATTGTTGGTACGCGCATTGCGAAACCATCTAATTTACCAACTAAATCTGGAAGTACTAAGCCAACAGCTGCTGCAGCACCCGTTTTTGTAGGAATCATTGATTGTGTAGCAGAACGAGCACGTAATAAATCTGGGTGGTATACGTCAGTTAATACTTGGTCGTTTGTGTAAGCGTGAATAGTTGTCATTAATCCTTGTTCAACACCGATAGCATCTTTTAAAGGTTGGATTAATGGTGCTAAACAGTTAGTGGTACAAGAAGCGTTTGAAATAACTGTATCAGATGCTTTCAAAGTTTTGTGGTTAACACCGTAAACGATAGTTGCATCAACATCTGCGCCACCTGGAGCAGAGATAACTACTTTTTTAGCGCCTGCAGCAATATGAGCTGAAGCTTTGTCTTTGCTAGCAAAGAAACCAGTACACTCATGAACAACATCAATACCTAGGTCGCCCCAAGGTAGTTTTGAAGGATCTCTTTCTGCGAAAACTTTGATTACGTCGCCGTTAACAACTAGGTTGCCGTCTTTAACGCTAACTTCACCAGGAAATTTACCATGAGCAGTATCATATTGAGTTAGGTGAGCATTTGTTTCTGCATTACCTAAGTCATTAATAGCAACGATTTGGATTTCACCAGTACGATTTGATTCATACAATGCACGAAGAACATTACGTCCGATACGACCATAACCATTGATTGCAACTTTAATTGCCATGTTTTA
>Ga0209707_1000142_pt1 | contig 49061 bp, 45 predicted proteins | sample EN4Hudsemesocosm_FD_184630 | JGI IMG/M metagenome (GOLD analysis project Ga0209707, IMG submission 184630) | Methane-oxidizing microbial communities from mesocosms in the Hudson Canyon - EN4B Hudson Canyon (SPAdes) (version 2) | ecosystem: Environmental > Aquatic > Marine > Cold seeps | place... | reverse complement strand
AAGCAAGCTGTTCAAATGTTTGGACCAGCACAACGTGGTGTTGCAATGGCTGTTGCTGACTGTGTTGAAGACGGAACTATCCCAGCTGACGAAGCTGATGATCTGTTCATCTCTGTTGGTGTTTTCATTCACTGGATGGCAGAAGACGACGCAGCAATCGAGAAAAATAACTATGATGCTGTTAAAGCGTCTATCAAAAATGCTGTAGCTGGTACTCCAACAGCAGCTGAAGTTGTTGCTGCTAAAGCAACTTCTGAGCATCCATTTGCTGCAAACAAAGTATAATTTTTAAAATTATATAGCGTTTAAAGAATACCTCGTTTCAGGTTTAAACTTGATTCGGGGTATTTTTTTGTCTTGAGAAAATGGAATAGGCAATCAATTGGAAGAGTACTATTTAGTATCGAAATTTTTTTGCTATAAAAATAGACTTTTTATAGTCTTAGCATTAATTTCTCCAGAATGAAGTGCGCTTGCAACAAGAGCATGATTAATGCCGATTTCTTTTAGTGTTAATAAGTCATTTTCATTGCGAACTCCGCCTGCAGCAATGAAATTCTTATCAGTATTTTTTTTACTAAAGTTGTTAAGACGTTTAATATCTGGACCAGAATGAGCCCCAACATGATCTAAACTCATGATAATAATATTCTCAGGCCATAGTGTGGGGTCAGTTAATAGATTTTTAGGGCCTGTGTAACCAATATCAGGGAAAAAATCTAAGGATAAAATATAATTCCCGGCTAGTGAGTTAACTTGATTTTGATTAATTGAGGTCTGATTTTCAGAGCCAAGGATTGCTTTATACTTTAAATTTGCTGTTTTTAAGATTTGATCAACTTTTTTACCATTATCAATCCAGAATTCAATGTTGCAGTATTGTTTTATGACACTGTCAATTATTTTCTGATTGTCTCCGGTATTTGTTATGGCATTTAAGTCTGCAATATAAAGGATATTAAAAGCATGAACAGATAAGAAACCATCAATTATTTTTTCTATAGTGTATGAGTCTGATAGTGTTGATTCAATTGCCTGGTAGGAATTACGCTTTCCTTGCTGAGCGGCCACCACAATTCCATCTTTAAGATCAATAACAGGGATTATTTTCATAGGGGCAGTGTGAGAATGTTTTAAATAATATTGATTGTGGTTTGAATGTGGCTCTATTAAAGATTAAATTGAATGTGTTTCATAGTAGATAGTGGTATGTGTAATTGATACAAAATATTTTGGTTTTTGAATTTATCACAGGTGGTGGTCTTTCACGACAAGAGTTGCCGGACTCTTTAGTTAAAGAAGGGCTGTTAATGTTAAAAGCCCTTGTCAATGAGCTCGTTTTTTTTACTGATATCCAGTTAACTATCACGCTCGACTGGCGTATTTGCGGGATTGAGCTTCCAAAAAATATTAAAGTCATTAAGGTATCAAAAGAACAATGTATTTATGATTTATTACCTGATTTAATCGAAGACTCTGATTCTATTTGGCCTATAGCCCCGGAAATTGACGGTGTGCTATATAAAATAACACAACTAATAGAACAAAAAAATAAACAGTTACTTAATTCATCATCACAGGCAATTGCTATTTGTGGTGATAAACTGGCAACAATTAAATGCTTAAGCAGCAAGGGGATTGCAACGGTTGCTAGTCAGCAGTTAAATGAATTTTCCCAGGATTTTGACTCGCCATGGGTAGTAAAGTCAAAGGACGGGGTGGGGTGTCTGGATAGTTATTTTGTTTCTGATAATGATGAGTTGGTTCGGGTAAACAAACAAATAAAGTGTCATGTGGATTATCTTATACAACCCTATGTGAATGGACAGTCATTAAGTTTGTCTTGTTTGTTTAAAGAAGGGAAAGCCTGGTTGATAAGCTGTAATATTCAGGTTGTTTCCATTAACAATGGGGCGTTTGTGTTGGAGCGTTGTATTGTTAATATTGATACTGAAAACTTTGATGTCTATCAAAAATTAATTGATCAAATAGCCGATATAATTCCTGGTTTATCTGCTTATGTTGGTATTGATATTATTCAGCCTGAAGATGCTCAGCCTCTGGTACTTGAAATTAATCCTCGATTGACTACATCTTATGTTGGGATTAATCAGGCAATTGGTTGTAATGTTGCAAAAACTATTATTAAAATGACCGAGTTTGAACCAGTTATAAAAAAAACCTGTAATAAACAAATTACAGTATTAACGAATTAATTCTTTTTTGTTCCTAAGGAGCCTCTGATTAAGTTGATTAGAATTTAGCAAGCTAAAAATAATTGGACTTGATCAGAGGTTCCGTAAGCATTGCTTAGGAATGATCAATCAAATATAAAGGAAACTTAATGCCACAATGCATTATAGGCTGGGATATTGGCGGAGCACATGTTAAAGCGGTTGTGCTTGAATCCAGCGGTACGGTTTTAAATGTTTTCCAAAGCCCTTGTCCGTTATGGAAAGGGCTGGATTATTTAAATAAATCAGTCGCGGAAATACTTCATAAATGTCCTGAAAAAAAATGTAAACATATTGTTACCATGACGGGCGAGCTAGTTGATCTTTTTGATAGTAGAGATCAAGGGGTTGCTGCTATTATTCAGGCGATGAAAAATAACTTGCCCGAATGTGAGCTTGTTATCTACGCTGGAATAGATGGCTTTATAAGGTCTGAGAAAATTGAACAAAAGCATTATGCTTCTATTGCATCAGCAAACTGGCTGGCCAGTGCATCTTTGGCAGCAGATAAAAAAAGTGCTGGGCTTTTTATTGATATAGGTAGCACGACGACTGATATTTTGCTTTTAGCTGATGATAAGGTGCAGGCCATTGGCTTGACTGATTTTGACCGCATGGTGTCTGATGAATTGGTTTATACGGGTATTATCAGAACGGCAGTGATGGCAGTTGCCCAATCTGCTTGTTTTAAAGGGCATAATATGGGTTTAATGGCTGAGTATTTTGCTACTATGGCCGATGTTTATCGTTTAACGGGAGAATTAAACGAGGAACATGATCAAACAGATACTGCAGATGGCTCAGATAAAACAGTATTAGCTAGTGCAAAAAGGCTTTCTAGAATGACAGGGTATGAATATTCGGATGCTGATATTTCTGTTTGGAAACAGTTAGCAGAAAATATTAAGTCTCAACAAAAGAATAAAATAAAACAGGCATGTGAGAGGCAATTATCCAGAAACTTGATTCCAGCCAAGGCTGTATTTGTAGGTGCTGGTGTTGGACGGTTTTTGGTTAAACAGATTGCTGAAGATTTAGGCTGTTTATATGTTGATTTTACTGATTTATTTGCTGTTAAATATCAGCAAACAGGGATGGATGTGGCTGATTGTGCACCTGCCGCCGCAGTTGCTTTACTTGCTTTATCAATATAGTTGGTATAATGCACAATCTTAATGTATTTACTGGTTAAATGACGATAGCAAAACAACAAAAAACTTCCTTGCCTTACTTCGAGGATAGTTCGCTTTTATTTGCGACTATTTCTGATCAGCCGTGGGCAGTTTTTCTTGATAGTGCTTTTCCTTATAGTGAACAAGGGCGGTATGACATCATGTCTTATGCGCCTGATATTACACTTCAGACTAAGGGACAGCAGACGACCATTACAAATCAGGGTGAGATAAGCTATTCAGATAATGACCCTTTTATATTGCTTAAACAATATCTGGATAGAGGCTTTCAAGCCATTGAGGGGATACCTTTTAATGGCGGCGCTTTAGGTTATTTTTCTTATGACCTGGCCAGAAGATTAGAGAAATTGCCAGTAACAGCAAAAGATCAAGAAGATATTGCTGAAATGGCTGTCGGCATATATTCCTGGGCCGTTATTGTCGATCATTTACAGAAAAAAAGCTGGCTGGTTGGGTCTGAACCAAAACAAACTGAATGGCTGGATTTAGTCGAACAGTTCAATTCATTATCTGTTGACGATCAGCAAAATGATTTTAAGGTGTTGGAGAAGCCCCAATCCAATATGGATAAATCTTATTATCAACAAGCTTTTGAAAAAATTAAATTTTATTTGCAGGAAGGGGATAGTTATCAGGTAAACCTTGCTCAGCGCTTTTGTTGCTCTTGCTCCGGCAATCCCTGGGAGGCTTATAAAATATTGCGACAAATCAATGCTGCGCCGTTTAGTTCGTATTTGAATTTTCCTGAAGTACAGGTGTTGAGCTCATCGCCTGAAAGATTTCTTAAAGTCACCGATGCAGAAGTTGAGACCAAACCCATTAAAGGTACTCGCCCGAGACATCAGCAAACAATAAAAGATAATTTACAAAAAACAGCGTTGTTAGAAAGTAAAAAAGATCGTGCTGAAAATGTAATGATTGTGGATTTGCTGCGTAATGATATTAGTAAAAACTGTATAGAAGGGTCGGTAAAAGTCCCTAAGCTGTTTGATGTTGAATCATTTACCACGGTACATCATTTAGTGAGTACTGTTAAAGGGGTGTTAGCTGAAGGTCAACATGCTTTAGATTTATTGAGAAGTTGTTTTCCTGGCGGTTCAATTACGGGGGCTCCAAAAATACGATCAATGGAAATTATTGAAGAGTTAGAACCAAATCGTCGTGGGATTTATTGTGGATCTATCGGATATATTGGTTTTGATGGCAATATGGATACTAATATTGCGATAAGGACGCTGGTTCATTCAGACAATACCATTCGTTTTTGGGCTGGGGGTGGAATTGTCAATGACTCTAATCTGGATGATGAATATCAGGAAAGTTTTGATAAAGCAGCAGCATTACTTAATTTATTAGAGAAATTCAGGGTTAATGAGGGTCATTAAATTAGGTGGGAGTTTAATGAGTGACGTTGTTTCTTTAACTCATTGCCTAAATACTATTGAACAAAAAGCCTGTAATAAGGTCGTTATTGTTCCGGGTGGTGGACTGTTTGCTGATCAGGTGCGATTAGCACAGCAGCAATGGCAGTTTGATGATGTTTGTGCACATCAAATGGCTCTTTTGGCAATGCAACAAATGGCTTTACTGTTAAAGAGTATCAAGCCTGAATTTGTGCTTGTTAATCGCGTTTCAAATATTAAAAAAAATCCCTCGGTTATTATTTGGTCGCCAGATATTTCAGAGCTTAATTTGTGTGATGTAAAAGCAAGCTGGGATGTTACATCCGATAGTCTGGCTGCATGGTTGGCTAATCAGTTGCAAGCAGAGGAATTAATTTTGATTAAGTCTGCACAAGTACCAGAGCAACAAACGATACGACAAATGCAAGAACAGGGATTGCTTGATAAGGCATTTTCTGAGTATGTTAAGAATGCCCTTTATAAAATAATTTTAATTAATAAACATTGCTTTAATGAACACGCCTTTACTTAGTCAACTTATTTCATTCGTAAAACAAAGGATCGATAATTTATATTATCAAAGTAGAGAGTCTCTGCTGGGTCATCATAAACGCGATATTGTTGTTATTCAGGTTGAGCAGACTTGTAACAGCTTAAAAAATACCCGAGACCAATTTGAAGATGCTTTGCAGCAATTTAAAAATATAGTCAATGTCCCAGAGACCTCTTTAGAACATCGCTATAAATTATTGCAGCGACAATATGACTTTTGTAAAAACAGGTCTGAAGATGTCAGTCATCGAATATCGGCGATAGAAGAAGTGAGTCAATCTTTATTTAAAGAGTGGGAAGATGAATTAGGGCATTATAGTAATCGTGCTTTACGTGCCAAAAGTCGCCAACAATTAAAAGCATCCAGACAACAATATAGTCGTTTGATCAAAACTATGCGCAAAGCAGAAAATCGCATTCATCCCGTTTTATCAGCATTTAAAGATCAGGTTTTATTTTTAAAACATAATCTTAATGCCCAGGCCATTGCAGCTCTACAGCATGAGTTTATCGAAATAGGTATTGATATATCCCAGTTAATAGAGGTTATGGAGATGACTATTAATGAAGCAAGTCAATTTGTATCAACACTCGTTGATCAAAAAGCCTTGCCTTCGGCTTAGGAGCGATTATGCGTATACAATCTCTCCCAACCCAGCTTGTTAACCAGATTGCAGCTGGTGAAGTGGTTGAAAGGCCTTTTTCGGTGGTGAAAGAATTAGTTGAAAATTGTTTTGATGCAGGGGCAACACAAATTACCCTTGATATTGAGCAGGGCGGTATTCGAGTGATTAAAATTCGAGATAATGGCTGTGGTATTTTTAAGGATGACTTACCTTTAGCATTATCAAGACATGCAACCAGTAAGATTTCTAATCTGCATGATTTGGAGCATGTATCCAGCATGGGCTTTCGTGGTGAAGCTTTGCCAAGTATTAGCTCGGTGGCACGATTAACCCTGATCTCTCGAACTGAGAATGCTGAGTGTGCGTGGAAAGTCAGTGCAGATGGTACAGAAAAAGATTTTGATCCCCAGCCAGATCCCCATCCACCAGGAACAACTATTGATGTGAGGGATTTGTTTTATAACACGCCGGCAAGGCGTAAGTTTTTAAAAACTGAAAAGACAGAATTTAGCCATATTGAAAGCTTGATTAAAAAAATGGCATTAAGTCGTTTTGATATAGGATTTACCTTAAATCATAATCAACGCGAGGTGATGAACCTTAGACCGGCGGAATCAGAACAAGATCAAGAGAAACGAGTTTCCAATATTTGTGGGTCTGCTTTTATTGAAAATTCAGTAAAAATTGATTTTGCAGCTTCGGGGCTGCAACTTTTAGGTTGGGTGGGGTTGCCTACATTTTCTCGTAGCCAGCAGGATATGCAGTATTTTTATGTCAATGGGCGTTTGATTAAAGATCGTTTGGTGACTCATGCGGTAAAACAGGCTTATCAAGATGTTTTGTTTCATGGTCGTCATCCTGTCTTTGTACTTTATTTAACGCTGGACCCAGCATTAGTGGATGTTAATGCGCATCCGGCAAAACTTGAAGTGCGTTTTCGTGAAGGGCGATTGGTCCATGATTTTTTGTTTAAAGCATTGCATCGTTCTTTGGCTGATTTGAGGCCAGGAGAGCAACAGAATGGTGCCAGAAAAATTGAAGAATTTACACCGATGGAACCGGCTAATGAGGTTTCAGTAACACCTATAAAAAATAGAAGCTCCAGTTTATCCTCGCCTTCACCGGTACAGTCATCATTACCGATGAAAGTGGCAGAAGAGATTGAAGCTTATGCTTCATTGTATCCAAAAGCTGAAGTTAATTTGAGTAACAATTTAAATCAGGCTGAAATAGAACAACCGAAAGGAATGCCGCCTTTAGGTTATGCGATGGCTCATTTACACAGTATTTATATACTGTCGGAAACTGAAAAAGGTATTATTTTAGTTGATGCCCATGCCGCACATGAACGGGTAACCTATGAGCGCTTAAAAAAGCAATATCATCATGGTGTTGTGCCTAGTCAACCGCTGTTATTGCCACTTAAGATTCAAGTAACTAATACGGAAGCTGATTTGGTGGAACAGGAGCATCAGTTTTTTACTGCTTTAGGCTTTGAAATTAATCGGACAGGGCCTGAAGCTATAGTATTAAGAGCAACTCCTGCACTACTAGGTCGGGAAGATATGGATACTTTAATACGAGATATTTTGGCAGATATTGTGACTCATGGTATGAGTCAGCGGGTATTGGAAAAGTCCAATGAGATATTGGCAACAATGGCTTGTCATGGGTCAGTCAGAGCAAAACGAAAATTAACCATTGATGAAATGAATGCATTATTGAGAGATATGGAGCAAACAGAACGAATAGGGCAATGTAATCATGGAAGACCCACCTGGATTGAACTGAGTAATTCAGATCTGGATAAGTTTTTTCTGCGTGGACAGTAATGAATAATTTAATCTTACCCCCCGCTATTTTTTTAATGGGGCCAACAGCATCCGGTAAAACTGATTTATCTGTACAGTTAGCAAAAAAAATTGATGCTGAAATAATAAGTGTTGATTCTGCAATGGTTTATAAAGGCATGGATATAGGCACAGCAAAACCGACATTAGAAGAAAGGCAAGGTATTCCTCATCACTTGATTGATATTCTTGACCCCACTGAAGCCTATTCAACAGGGAGTTTTAGAAAATCAGCTTTACAATTGATGGATGATATTTGTCAACGAGGGAAAGTTCCTTTATTGACTGGGGGGACGATGCTTTATTTTAATTCACTTTTTAATGGTTTGGCTGAGTTACCAGAAGCTGATCCAGAGATAAGAAAGAAGCTGGATAAAGAATTGGAAGGAAATGGTAAAGAATCTATGCATGAGCGTCTTAAAAGCATTGATCCTGAGTCAGCAAAAAGAATTCACCCTAATGATCCGCAACGCGTTCAGCGAGCTTTGGAAGTGTATGAGATTAGTGGCAAGCCTATAACCCAGTTTTTTACTGAGGCTCAACAAAACCCTTTGCCATTTAAGTCTATTAAATTGATCGTTGCACCAGAAGATAGAAAACAATTGCATGCTAAAATAGCGCAACGCTTTAAAGTGATGGTGGAGCAGGGGCTGGTTGATGAGGTGAGTGCTTTATATCATCGAGGTGATTTAACAGTGGATATGCCAGCCATTAGAGCTGTAGGGTATCGGCAGGCCTGGTCATATCTGGATGGTGAATATGACTTGGATACAATGATAGAAAAAGGTATTATTGCTACTAGACAGTTAGCAAAGAGACAGTTTACCTGGTTGCGTAGAGAAACCGACGCTATACTGTTTGCTTCCTGGCAAGAAAGTCTCTCTGAACAAGTGTTTCAACGTATAAAATCTGATCTATAATTATATAATTTTTATTGTGAACTTGAATTTCAATGTTTTGTCCCAATTATCTCAGCTATTGAAATTTTAAATATTAATTGTGTAATGTCTGACAGGAATAATAATAAGGGGAAAGAGGATGTCTAAAACTCAAAATTTACAGGATAATTTTCTTAATACCTTAAGAAAAGAACATACACCCGTTTCAATTTTCTTAGTGAACGGTATTAAGCTACAAGGGCGTGTGGATTCATTTGATCAATATGTCATTATGTTAAAAAATACTGTGAGTCAAATGGTGTATAAGCATGCAATCTCGACAATAGTACCTGGGAAACCAGTGAAAATGATTAGAGAAAATGAATTTGTTGATGAATAAAGCTGGAGTATTTTTTGTTTGATCGTCCAGAATCAGGTGAACGGGCTATACTTGTTCATCTAACGCTACGAGCGGGTCAGGAAGACCTGTATGAATTAAAAGAACTTGCTAAATCTGCGGGTGCAGAGCCAGTACACGTGATAACGGGCACTCGGCAAAAACCAGATCCAAAATATTTTGTAGGGACGGGCAAGTTAGACGAGATAAAGTCTGAAATTGCCTTTCATGAGGCGGATATTGTTTTGGTCAATCATGCTTTATCGCCCAGCCAGGAAAGAAACCTAGAGGAAGCGCTAGAGGTTCGGGTGGTTGATAGAAATGGTTTGATTTTAGATATCTTTGCCTTACGGGCACAGACTTTTGAAGGCAAGTTGCAAGTTGAGCTTGCTCAGTTAAAACATTTGTCCACACGTCTAATTCGTGGCTGGACTCATCTTGATCGCCAAAAAGGTGGCGGGATAGGTATGCGAGGTCCTGGTGAGACTCAGTTAGAATCGGATAGACGACTGGTTAATAACCGGATGAAGTTGATTCAACGGCGTCTAGAAAAAGTTGGCAAACAGCGTAGTCAAGGGCGAAGTAAAAGAAAGAAATCTGAAACCCCGGCAGTATCTTTGGTTGGATATACCAATGCTGGAAAGTCTACCTTATTTAACACTTTAACCGGGGCTGATATTTATGTAGCTGATCAACTTTTTGCTACGTTAGATCCCACTTTAAGAAATTGTTCGCTAGAAAGTGGCGCAGATATTATTCTCGCAGATACTGTAGGATTTATTCGTCATTTGCCTCATGAGTTAGTCGCGGCGTTTCGCTCGACCTTGCAAGAGGCTAGTGAAGCTGATTTGTTACTGCATCTTATTGATGCCAATGCTGAAGACAGAGATGAAACAATCTTTCAAGTTAATCAGGTATTAGAAGATATTGATGCACATGAGATTCCTCAATTACAGGTATTTAATAAAATAGATTTATTAGATGATGTTGAACCTCATATTGATAGAGATGATCAAGGAAGACCTGTACGGGTATGGATATCTGCAGTGACAGGCGAAGGAACAGAATTATTGTTTCAGGCCTTATCTGAGTTATTTTCTAATACAAAAGTTAAGCGAAAATGTTTTTTACAGCCAAATCAGGGTGGAGTAAGAGCCAGCCTGTTTAATTATGCCAAAATTATTGATGAAAAAAGCAATGATTTGGGTGGTTGGGATTTATCAATTGAAATCGATAAAAAACATTTAGGTTTATTAAAAGAAGTTGAAGTTGAAGAAATTAATTTGTAGGTATTTGATTACAATGCTGGGTTTATAATAAAATTCAATTTAATTAATCAGAACCTATCAATTTGAGATAGAATAAACGACTTTGACTTTGTATGCTTTGTGTATTTACACAAGGTGTTTGTCCATAAAATTTATTAAATACAATCCAATTGGAGCAGTAGATGTCCTGGAATGAGCCCGGTGGCGATAAGAAAGACCCTTGGAGTGGCCGTAAAGATGAGAACGGTCCTCCTGATTTAGACGAAGTAATTCGTTCATTTCAAGAAAAATTAGGTGGTATTTTTGGTGGTGGTTCCGATGGAGGAGACTCTGAAGGTGGATCACTAAAAGGATTGGGGTTTCTGGCTGCAGGTGCAGCAGTATTATGGGGCCTAAGTGGTTTTTATATTGTTGACGAGGGAACTCGTGGTGTAGAAACACGCTTTGGCGCCTATTCTGATACCACGCAACCTGGTTTAAACTGGCGTTTTCCTTCACCCATTGATCAAGTACAAATTGTTGATGTAAAAAATGTACAGGTAGTTGAAGTCGGTTATCGTTCAGGTGGTCGTCAAGGTGCAGGATCTGTGCCTAGAGAAGCTTTGATGTTAACAAAAGATGAAAATATTGTTGATGTACGTCTAGCAGTACAATACCAGGTTAAAGATGCCAAGAATTATGTCTTTAATGTACTTAATCCAACAGCAACGCTTAAACAAGTTACTGAAAGTGCTGAGCGTGGTGTGATTGGTCACAGCACTATGGACTTTGTATTGACTGAAGGACGTAGTGAAATTGTTGCCGAGATTCAGACTGAAATCCAGAAAGTGATGGATTCTTATCAATCAGGTATTTTAATTACCACTGTAAACCTACAGGATGCCCAGCCGCCTGAACAGGTTCAAGGCGCATTTGAAGATGCGATTAAAGCCCGTGAAGATGAGCAACGTTATATAAACGAAGCTGAAGCCTATTCAAATGAAGTCGTACCGGTTGCGCGTGGTGCTGCATCAAGAAAAACGCAGGAAGCAGAAGCTTATAAAGAAAGTATTATTGCTAAAGCAACGGGTGAAGTGAGTCGTTTTACACAGCTGTTAACAGAGTATAAAAAGGCACCTGTTGTAACCAGACAAAGAATGTATCTAGAGTCAATGGAGAATGTATTAAGCAATACTTCGACAGTGATGGTTGATGTAAAGGGCAGTAACAATATGCTGTATTTACCACTGGATAAATTAGGTAATAGATCGGTAAATACTGCAGCATCTAATAATGCAAATATTCAACAGCCGAGTTCTATACCACAAAAACCAAGCATTAATAACAGCTCACGGACTACAGCTCGTGGTCGTGATGTGAGAGGACGCTAAGATGGGACAAAATAAGATATTAATAGGGGTAGGTGCTTTGTTTTTTCTTGTTTCTGCCTGTGTTTTTACAGTATCAGAAACAGAAAGAGCGATTAAATTCCGTTTAGGGGAAGTTATTTCAACTGACTTTGATCCAGGTTTACATTTTAAATTACCCTTTATCAATAACGTGAAAAAGTTTGATTCACGTATTTTGACAATGGATTCTAAACCTGAGCGTTTTTTAACCTCTGAAAAGAAAAACGTAATTGTTGATTCATTTGTAAAATGGAAAATTGCAGATGTTAAAACTTACTATACAGCTGTAGCGGGTGATACTAGCCAAGCTAATGTTCGTTTAGATCAGATTATTAAAGATGCTTTCCGTAGTGAGTTTAGTAAACGGACCATTAAACAACTGGTGTCTAGTGACCGAACTGCGATCAGAACGGCATTGATTACACTTTCAACGCCTATTGCAGTCAAATTAGGCATAGAAATTGTTGATGTACAAGTAAAACGTATTGATTTACCTAACGAAGTAAGTTCTTCTGTTTATCGTAGAATGGAAGCTGAGCGTGAAAGAGTAGCAAGAGAATTTCGCTCTCAAGGTAAAGAAGCAGCTGAAAGAATTCGAGCTGATGCTGACAAGCAACGCCAAATTATTATGGCTAATGCTTTCCGTGATGCCGAGATGCTTCGAGGTTCTGGTGATGCGACAGCAGCAGATATTTATGCTAAAGCTTATGGTGACGATGTTGAGTTTTATACTTTTTATCGCAGTATGAATGCTTATCAGCGTACCTTTAGAAAACCGGGCGATATGCTTGTAGTGGAACCTGATTCTGATTTCTTTAAGTACTTTAAGAAACAAAAGTAATTAGTTACGATAAGTTTTATCGTTGAATTAAAAAACAAAACGCTCCGTTTTTAATGGGGCGTTTTGTGCGAGTGGACATACAAAAAATGCAAAAAACAGACTCCTGGTTATTACCACAAGGGATTGAAGATGTTTTACCAAAAGACGCCAGGCAATTAGAGGCATTACGCAGACAACTGCTTGATGTATATGCTTGCTGGGGATATGAATTAGTTATTCCTCCTGTCGTTGATTTTCTAGACTCTTTGTTAACAGGTTCAGGCCATGACCTTGACCTTCAAACCTTTAAGCTGACAGATCAGGTTTCTGGGGAAATGTTAGGTGTTTGTGCAGATATGACGCCTCAGGTTGCACGAATTGATGCACATAATCTTAAGCATAATAGACCAACCAGATTGTGTTATGTAGGGACGACATTAAGGACTCTGGGTGATTCATTATCAAAAACCAGAAGTCCAATGCAAATTGGAGCTGAGATATATGGACATTCAGGTATTGAAAGTGACCTGGAAGTTATTCAGCTAATGTTAGAAATATTAGCCGTAACCGGTTTGCAAAATGTGCATTTAGACCTTGGACATGTGAGTATTTTTCGATCATTATCAGAACTGGCCGGCTTGACTAAGACCCAGGAAGCTGAGTTGTTTGATGCCTTACAACGTAAAGCCAGACCAGAATTGAATGAACTGGTTGATAGTTTTGATATTGAAGAAAAGTATCAAACGATTTTTAAAACCTTACCTACTTTAAATGGTGGGGTTGATGTACTTGCTAAAGCAGCTAAAGTACTGGAAGATACAAGCGATACCGTTTTCCAAGCATTAAATGAATTGCAGGCAGTTGCCGATAAGTTAAGCATTAACTTTCCAGCATTACCCGTGAGTTTTGATTTGTCTGAACTGCGTGGATATCATTATCATACGGGTATTGTCTTTGCATCTTTTATTCCTGATCTGGGTAGAGAAATTGCCAGGGGAGGAAGGTATGACAATATTGGGGAATTTTTTGGAAGAGCGCGTGCTGCAACAGGGTTTAGTGCAGATTTGAAATTGCTTAATTCTTTATCAAAAAAATTAAATGAAGAGGATAAGGAGCAATTAATTTATGCACCTTTCGATAATGATAGTTCATTAAATGAAATGATTAGAGAGCTTCGTGCAAAAGGTGTTGCTGTTGTTCAACAGTTACCTGGTCATACGGATGAAATTAAAGAGCTAGCTTGTACAGGTGTGCTTGAAAAACAGAATCAAAATTGGGTCGTTAAGTCTTTAGGTTAAGTTGGAATAATTATGGGTAAAAATGTTGTAGTCATCGGTACACAATGGGGTGACGAAGGTAAAGGAAAGTTGGTCGATCTGTTAACTGAGCAGGCTGCGGCTGTTGTTCGCTTTCAAGGTGGACATAATGCGGGTCATACATTAGTTATTAATGGTAAAACAACTGTGCTGCATCTTATTCCATCAGGAATACTTAGAGAAAATGTAGATTGCATGATCGGTAATGGCGTTGTTTTATCACTTGAAGCTTTGCTAGAAGAAATTGGAACCCTAGAGAAATCAGGAGTTTCTGTTAAAAACCGTCTAAAGATCAGTGAATCATGTGCATTAATATTGCCTATTCATATTGCTATTGACCAGGCAAGGGAAATAGCAAGAGGAAATAAAGCAATAGGTACAACTGGCCGAGGAATTGGTCCTGCGTATGAAGATAAAGTCGCTAGACGTGGTTTGCGTGCAGGTGATTTATTAAATACTGAAGAGTTTTCCAAGCGTTTAAAAGAGTTAGTTGAATATCACAATTTTATGCTAACTAATTATTACCATGTTGAAGCCCTTGATTATGATCAAATGCTGGAAACAACTTTAAAGTTAGCTGAGCAAGTAAAACATATGCTAACTGATGTAGGTGAAGAGCTAAATGATTATCAGCAAGCGAATAAAAATATTTTATTTGAAGGTGCTCAAGGTGCTTTATTAGATATTGATCATGGTACTTATCCTTATGTTACCTCTTCAAGTACCACAGCAGGTGGTGCGGCAACGGGAACGGGTGTGGGTCCATTAGCGATTGATTATGTCTTAGGTATTACTAAAGCCTATTCAACACGTGTTGGCAACGGCCCTTTTCCAACAGAATTGGATGATGAATATGGTGAACACTTAGGTGTTAAAGGCCATGAATTTGGTGCGACTACAGGCCGTAAACGTAGAACAGGCTGGTTTGATGCAGTTTCTATGCGTAAATCTGTACAATTGAATAGTTTGTCAGGAATTTGTTTAACAAAACTTGATGTACTTGATGGCTTAGATAAAATAGGTATTTGTACTGCTTATAAAATAAATGGTGAACTAACAGAAATTGCACCTCTAGGGGCTGATAAATATGAAGCTTGTGTGCCAGTGATTGAAGAAATGCCTGGTTGGACAGATATCACAGCAGGTGTAACTGAAATTGATAAGTTACCGGCGAATGCAAAAGCTTACATAGAGCGTATAGAGCAGTTAATGGGTGTAAAAATCGCTATATTATCAACGGGTCCAGACCGTGATGAAACAATCGTTATTGAAAACCCTTTTTTATAGTAGTAAGTTTTAGTCGTGGTAAATAAAAGTGACTAAAGTTGTCTAGTTTGTTTCATTCCTATTTGAAATAGGGATGAAACAACAGCAAAATATAAAAGACGGGGCTTGAGTTTTAAAATCAATTCATCAGCTACCATGAATGCTATTAAGCATAGAAGACTAAAGTTCTTCCTCTCCAAAATTATCAATCTAAAATTGATATTGTCAGTTGTAACAATAAATCAGTTTATCCTCAGTTAGAATTATCCAAAAGTAAAAAAATATATCACTTTTAATATCTAAAAATTAGCGGTAAATGTTAGTTATGATTTCATGGCTATATACAAACTACAGCTTACTTCCATCCAGTCCCGCAATAATCAGTGTGAACAGATCAATGTAGCAAAGGCGATTGTAGTCAGGCAGTTAACAGGCTTAATAAATAAAATGCAAGTAAGCTCAAAAATGCATTTGCTGCTATTTGTTTATAGCTGTATTTGATTGTTAGGTCAGTAAGCGATATCGTTTTGTACTACAAATGATGGACAAAATGCACTGGCTTTACATATTATAAAACTCTTGTTGTTTAGTATGTTATAAATAACCCTGTGTTTATGATTAACGTATTGCTTAGGAATAGGTATGGAAGAAACCATTCAGGTTCTTTTAATTCAGATTGTGGCTATTACAATTTTACTCGCCACATTATTGCAAGTAGTGAATCTGTTTTTAGCTTCAATTAAGCGTCAAATTAGCGGTCAGGAGATCTTCGAACTAGAACGCTTATTGTTACAGAAAAAAATTGACCAGCAACTCTTAGAAGCAAGGCTGATTGAGAAAAAAAATAATAATACCTGGTTAGGCTTTCGTAAATTCACTATCCAAAAAAAGCAATATGAGCAAGAAACAGGTATTTGTTCATTTTATTTAACGGCACATGATGGTAAACCGATTCCCTCTTTTAACCCAGGCCAACATCTTTTTTTTAGGGTTAATATTCCTGGTCATAAAAAACCATTACTGCGTTGCTATTCGATTTCAAGTAGTCCGTTTATAAAGGACTTCTATCGTATAAGCATACAAAAAGCATTGCCCCCAATAGTTAACTCGATGTTACCGACGGGTATTGTATCCAGTTATTTTTATGATAATTTGAAACAGGGTGATATCGTTGATGTGCGTGCGCCCAGTGGGAATTTTTATATTGATCTATTAACTCATAAACCTGTTGTTTTAATAGCAGCAGGTATTGGGGTTACCCCGTTGCTTAGTATGTTAAATGCAATTTGTGATACTGATGCCCAGAGAGAGACATGGTTTTTCTTGAGTGTGAAAAATAAGAAAAACCACATGATGCAAGATCATCTGCAACAGATTAATGCTAAATTTGAAAATATCCATATTTTTACCTGTTATAGCCAACCCCAAGATGAAGATATAAGGGGACGGGATTATGATCATGCGGAAAGAATTAGTGTAGAGGTACTAAAAAAATACTTACCAAGCAATAATTTTGAGTTTTATTTTTGTGGTCCAATTGCCATGGTAGAAAGTTTTAGAGTTGATTTGACAGAATGGGGAGTGGCAATACAGAATCAACATTATGAACGATTTGAAAAACCTGAAATTCAGCAAAAAATCGAAACCTCAAAAGCTGACAAAACAACGGCTAGCATTTGCTTCTCAAAATCTGATAAGTCATTTTCCTGGTGTGATTCAGGTGATTCAATTCTTGATTTAGCATTATCTAATGGTGTGAGCATTGACTATAGTTGTAGAAGAGGAATGTGTGGATTATGCCAAACAACAGTAAAATCAGGTGAGGTTTATTACGATGAAGATCCAGAGTATTTATCAGAACTTGAACAAGGTATGTGTTTGCCTTGCGTTGCAAAAACAAAACAGGACCTTGAGTTATATGCTTAATTTATTATTAAAACTTATGAAGAATTATATTGCCTGCTTTCGGCAGAAAAAAAATTATTTGTTATTATTAGTTTTGGCATTATCAATCGATTCTAGTTTTGCGGTGCAGCTCACGGCAGAAGTAGAAAATACTTTAGGGCCTAAAGCGTGTGTTGCTTGTCACAAAGGGTCTGCACGATCCTGGAAAAAAACCAAGCATTATAAAACATACAAAGAAATTCCCAGAAAAGGCATAGCAAAAAAACGTGCGAAAAAAATGCGTTTTAAACAAATTAAAACAGACAGTCTATGTGTAAACTGCCACTTTACAGCTGTTAAGTCAGGATCACGTATTAAAACTGTTGCTGGCATTTCTTGCGAATCCTGTCATGGTGCGAGTAAGGACTGGCTCAGAATGCACAGTGATTTTGGTGGGCGTGGTGTACGGGCAAATGAAGAAACGCCAGAACATAAAATACAACGTCAATTTCAGACAGAATCAAATGGCATGGTCCAATTATCTAATATTTATGATTTAGCCAAGAATTGCTACCGTTGTCATACTGTACCAGAAGAAAAGCTGGTTAATATAGGTCGACATCCTGCTGGAAGTGATTTTGAACTGGTGCAATGGGGACAAGGCGAGGTTCGACATAATTTATGGCATGAAGAAAGTTCAAATAACCCTTTGCCAATAATACGTTTACGCATTATGTATGTCGTAGGGAAAGCAATGGATCTGGAATATGCTTTACGGGGTTTGGCTAAAGCAACGGTAGATAGTGGATATTTTCAGCATATGGTCGAGCGTAAAGATAAGGCAATCAATGATTTGAAACATATTGCTATTCAAATTGATAATGAAGATATTCAAAACATGATTAAATTGGTTGATAAATTAGAAAATAAAGTCAATAACCCTGAATATCAAGCAATAGCCGAACAAGTTGGTATTTTAAATAGAACATTCACGATTTTGGCAGATGGTGCTCAGCTGAGTGGTTTAGATGCTTTATTACCAAAACCTGATGCTTATAATGGTGATGTTTATCAACCTTAATATTTACCAGGCTAGGTAAATTACAAATTGTAGAGCAGGTGAGGATGTTTGCTCTACAATTTTTTGTCTATAGCACTGCACTTTCTGTATTGCTAATCAGTGCTCTTATTACTCTCATTTTAATCAAATAATTCCTGTGGGGAATTCTTTATGATCACTAAAGATAACTATTGGGACCCCCAAATGAATGCAGAGCTTGTTCAGCATATTCTGTTATTTGAGTTATTTAATAATATGATCAAAGATGAACTTCCTGATTATAGTTCTTCAGCTGATATGTTTAAAATTAATTCGGATGATATTGAGAGTGTATTGGCTTTTGATTTGTCTGATAAATTGGAAGAGCCAAGACTGCCAGATAATAACCCTTTGATTGATATAATTTATAAGCATACCCGGCTTGTTAAATATAAAAAGGGTGACATTATCATTAGAGATGGTGACTATGGAAACTCTGCCTTCTTTATTGCATCAGGGAAGGTGGGTGTTATCTTTCCGCCAGGTTTGCAAGAAAAACAATTAGGTCATGTTTCTGACCAAAAAATGAGTTTGTTAAAAACGCTAAAAAAACTTTGGTGTAATCCTTTTTACCCTGAGCAAAGGTCTCAGACGGGGAATAATCAGACATTAAACTCCACAGTTTCAATTAAAGAGGGGCGATTACATCTCAATAATGTAAAAGACATACTGGATAAAAATGAATATACAGAATTAGGTTCAGGTGACATCTTTGGGGAAATTGGTGCGCTTGGGCGAACCCCGAGAACATCAACGGTGGTTGCGAATATATACTGTGAATTGCTTGAAATACGTTGGCAGGGCTTACGAGATTTAAGGCAACTGAGTCAAGAGTTTCGTAAATCAATTGATAGTTTGTATCGTGAAAATAGCCTGATAGCTCATTTATATAGTTTGCCATTACTATCTTCACTATCAAAAAGTGCAATTCAACTAATTGCTCAGGATACATTATTTAAAACCTATGGTTCTTTCGAATGGCAAACGGATTACAAAACGAACCTGGAAAATGACTCGCTGAGTTTACTAAAAAGTGAAACTCTGATTGTTGCTGAAGGTGATTGTTCAGATAGTGTTTATCTTGTGCGATCAGGGTTTACACGTGTCAGCTATAAATACAATAATGGTTTTCAAGTGGTGCAATACCTGGGGCAAGGTGATGTGTTTGGCCTGGAAACAATTGTCTATAACTGGAAAAACAAGGCAAATTTGCCTATGCAAACCAGTTTACATGCTCTTGGTTATGCCGATGTTTTGCAAGTACCCAAATACATTTTTGAACGCATGGTTTTGCCTAATATGAAGGTTGATGAAATAAATGAATACCTGGCTTCTGATGTATTACAGCAATTTTCAAAACATGCTGATGATTCACCAGTCAAAGGACTTAACTTAAATGATGCCGTCCTTGATTTTATGAGTGATTACCGTTTTATTAACGGAAGCTCTACCATGCTTATTGATACAGACCGCTGCACTCGTTGTGATGACTGTGTTACTGCGTGTGCAGTCGGGCATAATAATAACCCTAGATTCAATCGACATGGCTATCGCTATGATCATTTTATGGTCGCAAATGCCTGTATGCACTGTAATGATCCTGTTTGTATGATCGGCTGTCCTACTGGCGCTATTCAACGAAAACCATATGAAGGTCAAATCGTCATCAATGATGATATATGTATTGGCTGCTCAACTTGTGCAAATGCATGCCCCTATGAAAACATCCGCATGGTTGATGCACGAGATAGTGATGGCTTGATTATTCGTGATAAAGAAACCCAAAAGCCTGTTTTAAAAGCAACTAAATGTAATTTATGTATTGATCAGTTAGGAGGGCCCGCATGTGAAAGAGCTTGTCCACACGATGCATTGAAACGTGTTGATATTCAGGATTTTCCTGAGATGATCAACTGGATGAATCGATAATGACTTTTAATAGTAGACGCCTAAAAAACAGTCTGGTTTTATTCGTTGTTTGTTTGCTATTAAATAGTTTAGCTAACTATTACGGCACGCCCCTCTATCAAATTCAAATAGTGTCTGGCTGGGTTTTAATGATTTTAATACTGTTGCTTTTTTTCTATAGCCTTAGAAAAAAATTGACCTTATTACCTATTGGTAAAACTTCGAGCTGGTTACAGTTCCATTCTTACGCTGGTTTTTTGTCTGTTTTGGTATTCTTTCAACATCTCACTTATCGATTACCCAATGGTTTTTTTGAAATCATTCTGGCCAGTTTTTTTATGGTGACTGCTTTGAGTGGAATTGTAGGGATGATATTTTCTAGAGTTATCCCGAGACATTTAACCCGAAGGGGAGAAGAAGTGATTTATGAGCGTATACCTTTGTTCACTTATGAGATAAGGAAACAGGCTCAGGATTTAATTATTGAATGCACACTAAAAACAAACTCAACTGCGCTAGCCGATTATTACCAAAATTATCTTGCTGATTATTTTTATAAACCCAAAAGACCTCTGTTTCATTTCTATGGCTCTATGGGGGCTCTTTATGTAATGCAAACCAGGCACAATAATTTTTGTCGCTATTTAAATGAACAAGAGAGCGTATATGCTCAGCAATTATTTGAATTGATAAGAAAAAAATATGATCTGGATTTTCATTATGCCTTGCAAGGTGTATTAAAAACCTGGTTATTTATTCATGTGCCTTTAACTTACGCTTTAATTTTAGCGATGACTGTCCATTTAATGTTGGTTTATGCTTTTTTAGGTGGTTTGCAGTGAAAATTCAATTACAGAAATTTTTTCATAAAAATTCATCTTATGCTCGGCCTAATCAACCTTGGGTTTGTGGGAAACATGCGCAAGGCTACAATTGTGAAGCTGGGCCCGATATGCAAGGCTGTTGTCGGACAGAATATGAGTGTAAACCCTATAAAGAAAACAATAGCTGGATATGCAGTCGCAGTAATAATTATGGTGGCAGTTGTGATGAAGGGCCGATGCCGAATGGAGAGTGTTGTAATAAAATAACACAGTGCCAGCCCACCCGCAGTATAAGACAAAAAAGAAGCTTAGTCGTTAAGTGGAGCGTATTCGCTATTTTTGCAATGATGATGTTGTTATTAAATAGCCATACAAAAGCTACTTTTTTTAGTCCAGGTGACCTGAGTTTTAAACATGGCAAAATAGATCAATGCAGTACTTGTCATGAAGTATTTGATAAAAGTTTTTTCAACTGGGTCAAACAAGCTTTGTCTGGTGAAAACACCATAGATAACAGTAAAAAATGTCTTGATTGTCATAAGTTTGGTGAAAATGCACATCAACCCCATGGACTAGCTAGAGATGATTTACAGCAGTTAAAGAAAAATAAAAAAGAGACGAATAATAGGGAAGATAAGCAATTGGCTTGTTTGAGCTGTCATTTAGAGCATCATGGCGCAGATTCTGACTTAACAGATGTTGCAAAACAAAATTGTGCTTATTGTCATCGACTGGATCAATCAGTGATTAATGCGCAACACCCAGAATTTAATCACTACCCCTATAAAAGAAATACTCGAATAATTTTTGACCATACGACCCATGCAAAAAAGTATTACTACAACAAAGCAGGAGATCAGTTATTAGACACGGCACCAGAATCCTGTCAGTCATGTCACCAAAGTGATAGTCGCGCTAATAAAATGATGCAACATGCTTATGCTAAGGACTGTAAGGCTTGTCATAAGGATATTTTTGAGGAATCTGAAAGTTTTATTGTTTTTGAAATTCCAGAACTTGCTTTTGATGCAACCGAGTTAAATGTTCAATGGCCAGAAGGTGCCAGCGGTACTTTAACTCATTTTATGATTATGTTACTAGCGACAGATAGTTTGTTTGTTGAGGCGGTTGCTGATCTTGATGATTATTTTGATTTATCAGAGTTGGATAAGCAAAAGACTAAAAAGATAGTCAAATCGATAAAAAAGTTGTTTTTTGAAATAGACCAACAAGGGCCGATAGTTTTTAAGCAACGTTTAGTCAGTGCTTTTAATTGTCAATTGAATGAGCAAGGGCAGTTTGATAGCGATTCCTTATGTACAGTTAAAAAAGCTGAACTAGACCTGATGGTTAAATTATTCCCGCTAAAGCTATTCTGTGAGGCGAAACAACGCTGGTTTCCAAGTCTAAGTCGAACATTTGTAAATACTCAAAATAGTAACAATTTTTGTGCAGATAATAGGCATAATCACAAAATACCAACAGAAGCTGGAGAGTGGGTTTTAGAAGAATTAAGTATTGAATATAGGCCAGATAAACATAAGGATGCTTTTATTAAAAGCTGGTTGGATCTAACAAGTCAGCAACTTGATCAAATTCTACCTGAGAAAGCAAGATTAGAAATATTTAAGGAATTGAATTCAGAAGATGCCTCTGTACAGTGCACTAAATGTCATAGTGTTGAATCAACTGACGGTAAAAATTTTAGAGTTAATTGGCCGCCTAAGCTTAACAAGATAGCCAAAAAACAATTTATCAAGTTTAATCATAATGCGCATATTAAGTATCAGGATGAAAAGGTTTGTCTGGATTGTCATCTGGAAAACCTAAATACAGCCTATCTGGATAGCTATGAAGATTTAGATCCATTAACATTTGAGAGCAACTTTACAACCGAACGCAACAACTGTTCATCTTGTCACCAACAGTCTATGACAAAAGAACAATGTCAGCTTTGTCATAATTATCATGTATCTCCTTAAATAGATACAGTGTCGTAGCCGGCTGTATATCAAAGGCTAAGCTGTTTTTTAGCCAGTTTAGATGGATATAATTAAGGAAAATATTTTGTAGAAAGGAAGGAATAAATAAGGAGGAAAAAGAAAAAATAATAACATACTGCTTTACTTGGTTTGAATATCAGAATATACTAATACCATGAATTGCCTAAACAGTTTTTCGGCAATTTGTATAAACAGTATTCAAAAATCCAAGAGAGGGGATCATTATGAAATTAAAACTTATATTTGCTACAGCACTAATGGCATTAACCGTAGGGTGTACTACAACAGAAGGTGATAAAGTCATTTCTGTTACTGAAGAAGCCAAACTGTATAACGAAACATTAAATCCACGACAAAAAGAATATGATAATCATTTAGGTTTTAATGATTTGCATATTCAGGCGATCAGACATTTAAAACCAGAAACTCATGATGTTCATGATCCAGATCTACAGACAATTGTTCACCACCACTGTAAAGCTTACGATGATGGCACTTTAATCTGTCTAATGTTCCATACTGGAATGAAAGATCAAGATAAACCTATGGGTTTTGAGTACATTATCACTACTGCGCAATTTAATAAATTACCAGAAGAAGAGAAACAGTACTGGCATTATCATGCGGAAGAAATTCCTCGTGCTCATGCAACATTCCCTGATTTAACGGGTGAAGAAGCGAATAAAATTTTACCAGCAGTGAATGAAACATACGGTAAAGTGTATTATTTCAAAAAACCACATGACAAAATGCCACTGGGCGAACCATACATCTTAAAAGTTCAAGATATGCCAGTGCAGGACTAACTTTTAATAGTTAAAATAGTTGATAAACCAGCAGAGATTCTCTCTGCTGGTTCTATTTTTAGGAGTTGAGATGCAAATGTTCTTAATCCTGTTGTTTGGAATTAGCTTTTCCAGCGTTTCCATTGCAAACCCGACTTTAGGGTTGCCTCCATTATCTATCCCCAAAAATAATCCTCAAACACTCGAGAAAGTTGAGCTAGGCAGGTTATTATTTAACGACTCTCGATTCAGTGCTGACGGCTCAATCAGTTGTGCAAGTTGCCATCATAGTGATAAAGCGTTTACGGATGCCTTAAAAGTGCCAATAGGCATTGATAATCAAACAGGGCTGAGAAATGCCCCTACAGTTGTTAACTCTGCATTTTATGAAACCTTGTTTTTAGATGGCAGAGCGAAAAGCCTGGAAGACCAAGCCTTGGGGCCTTTTTTAAGCCCTGTAGAACATGGTTTAGAAGATTACAAGAAGGTTATTAAGGTTATTAAGCAGGATTCTGAATACCCCATATTGTTTAAAAAAGTATTTAATATTTCTATTAATGAAATAACAATAGATTATGTTGCCAAGGCAATTGCAAGTTTTGAACGGACACTGATATCCGCAAATTCGCTGTTTGATCAATACTATTTTGGTCGAGATCATACTAAATTATCAGAAAGTGCAGCCAGAGGATTAAGGATATTCAGGCGTAAGGGGAATTGTGCTAATTGCCACGAGATTTCCTTTGATAATGCCTTGTTTATGGATAACCGATTTTATAATATTGGCGTAGGCTCTCAGCGTATTAATAAGCAGTTAGATGATATTGTCATTGCTTTAAAAAGTGGAAAAAAAATTGAAAGTATCGGACTGACAGCTGAGCAAGAATCTGAGTTAGGACGCTTTAATGTTACGCATATCATTTCTGATATTGGCAAGTTTAAAACACCCACCTTACGTAATATTAGTTTAACAGCACCATATATGCATGATGGCAGTATACAAACCTTAGAACAGGTAGTTGATTATTATGATAAAGGTGAGAAACATAATGCATTTGTTGACGCCGCTTTTTTTCCATTGAATTTTACTCAACAGGAAAAGAAGGATCTTGTTGAATTTATGAAAGCGTTAACTAGTTCTAGGTAAATATCTTGGGTGTTAGATGATAATGAAAAAACCTTCTTAGTTTTTTAACGTTTGTTGATGGTGGGGAGGTTACAATTCTTATTCGAATAATAGCTGGTGGTTCTTCTATTGCTTCAACAGAAGAACCAACCTTTGTAAAGCGAATCAATATGATGAGACAGGAAACCGCATAAAATATAGCTATAAAAGGTATATACACCAAAAACTCAGTCAACTATATTTCACAGGAAACATGGTTTTGCTAGGTTTCAAATTGGGCGACCTTATGATTTTTAATAACCGGGGTCATAATAACCGGGGTCAGGTACACATAATAACCGGGGTCAGGTACAAATTAAATGATATACTTTTTGATGTTGCTAAATTTGAAGATCAATAAAAATGGCACGACTTCCAAGAATATCACCGTCAGGCGTACCCGTTCATTTGATCCAGCGAGGAAATAATCGTCAAGCTTGTTTCGTGCATTGGAGGATTATAAAGCTTACATAGGTTGGCTTAAGGAATATTCAAAGAAATATTCCGTGGCAATTCATGCTTGGGTATTAATGACAAACCATATTCATATACTTTGTACTCCATTAAAGGATGGGAGTGTGAGTAAAATGATGCAATCGATTGGTCGCCGTTATGTTCAATATTTTAATCGTCAGTACAAACGTAGTGGTACTCTTTGGGAGGGGCGCTATAAATCATGTTTAATTGAAGCAGAAAATTATCTGATAGGTGTTTATCGGTATATCGAATTAAACCCAGTGCGAGCAAATATGGTGAAAGACCCAAGTGAATATCAGTGGTCTAGCTATCAAATCAATGCATTAGGAAAGTTGTCAGATTTGTGCGTGCCACATGCTGAATATTTAAAGTTAGGGCTGAGTGAGGTTGAGCGCATGGAAAATTATCGTGCATTATTTGCTCATCATGTAGAAGAAAAATTACTTGATGAAATTAGGATAGGTGTAAATACAGGGATGGCAATAGGTCATGATCGTTTTAAGGATAAAATTGAACAGTTAACGGGGCGAAGGGTGAAGCCAAACAAAGCTGGTCGGCCTATTGGTTGGCGAAAAAAATGATATAGAACTAATTTGTATCTGACCCCAGTTACTCAGTTATTGCCTTTTCTTTTTTGGTCGGCAGGTAATGGTTAATAGATAATTTAAAAAAATCATGATGCTGTGTTTGAAGCAAAAAAAGGCCGTGTTGATTAAATCAACACGGCCTTTTTTATGAATTAATGATTTATTATGCTTTTGCTAGCTCAGCACGCATCTCATCAATTACTTTTTTGTAGTCGGGTTGTCCGAAAATTGCAGAACCAGCAACAAACATATCTGCGCCAGCTGCTTTAATTTCACGAATGTTATCAACCTTAACTCCGCCATCAACTTCTAAACGGATGTCATAACCACTGTCGTCAATCATTTTTCTTGCTTGACGAAGTTTATCCAGTGTTGCTGGAATAAATGATTGACCACCAAAACCTGGGTTAACAGACATTAATAAAATAATGTCTACTTTATCCATAACGTATTCTAAATGGCTTAGTGGTGTTGCTGGGTTAAATACTAATCCAGATTTACAGCCTAAGTCACGAATCATTTGTAATGAACGATCAATATGAGTAGATGCTTCTGGGTGGAAAGTAATCATACTTGCGCCAGCGTTGGCAAAATCAGGAATGATTCTGTCTACAGGTTCAACCATTAAATGAACATCAATAGGAGCTGTGACGCCATGTTTTCTTAATGCATCACAAACTAATGGTCCAATCGTCAGGTTGGGTACAAAGTGGTTGTCCATAACATCAAAATGGACTACATCAGCGCCTGAAGCTAAAACATTATCAACTTCTTCGCCTAATTTAGCGAAATCTGCAGAAAGGATGGAAGGAGCTATCCAGTTATCAGTCATTTTTTAATCCTCTTTGTTTAAAGTTCCCCATTATAACTTGTTTTTTGTGTTATGGCTTTTCTATCAAATAAGTTTTTCCAATATTTGCTAATACAAACTTTTCAAATCATGCTTGATCTGTTGAAAGATTTAATACTCAGATGATTATTTAACAATGTGTTTAAAAGGGGGGGGGTAGGCTTTTCGGAGAGTTAAATACTGAATAAGCAGAATCTTGAAAACCAAACAAGATACATCCATTAAACTGTATGTCCTGTGGTTTTTATTAAGCATGAAAAGTTAAAGTAGGAAAAATTCCTTTTTTGTTGTTTGCTCTGTCACTACAAGGTTATTTTAATTATCATAATTGACTGATTAATGTGTGCATGAGTATAAAATGAAAAAAATTGTTAAAGGAATGATGGGCCTGATGTGTTTTATGGGGGGTAGTATAGGTGTTTCAGCTGAAGAGTCTGCATTTGTTCTGGATCCTATTGAAGTTTTTGGAATAACCCCTTTGTCTGGCAGAGGCGTGTCTTTAGATAAAATCCCTGCAAATATACAAAATGTTTCATCAGAACAATTACAGGATTCACAGTCGATCTCTTTAGCGGATTATATGAATCGTTATTTGGGAAGTGTTCATGTTAATGAAGCGCAAAATAACCCTTTGCAACCCGATATTTATTATCGGGGATTTGTTGCCTCTCCTTTGTTGGGTCTGCCGCAAGGTTTGTCAGTATATGTTAATGGTGTACGTTTTAATGAGCCTTTTGGTGATTCAGTTAACTGGGATTTAATTCCTCAAGGGGCTATCGATAATATGAGTTTGATGCCCGGCTCTAATCCTTTATTTGGATTGAATACATTGGGTGGTGCTATCTCAGTAAAAACAAAAACAGGTTTTTCTGCGCCCGGTCATCAGTTGGAGGTTTCAGGAGGTTCTTGGGAGCGACATTCAGAGGAGCTGACCAGTGGCTGGAATAATGGTACTTGGGGGTACTTTATCGATTTACACCATTTTGAAGAGGAAGGTTGGCGAGATTATTCCCCTACTGAGGCAAATCAGGTGTTTGGTACATTGAGCTGGCGAGGAGATAATGCAGAACTGGATTTAACTCTGGGTGCCAATGATAATAATATGAGAGGTAATGGCGCTGTACCTATCCAGCTACATGAACAACAACGTAAAGCGATTTTTACTCACCCGGATCAAACCGTAACACGGATGTTTTTCTCCGAATTGGAGGGATTATGGGATGTGAATGATAATATGCAACTCTCTGGAAATACTTATTTTCGCCAAAATCGAATCAAAACTTTTAATGGTGATGATAGTGATTTTGAAGAATGTACAATTGGTCAACCTGCAATTGATGGAAAATTATGTGAAACAGATGATGGTGTTGAGGTAGTTGTTGAAGATACCAATGGAAATGATGTTCTGGCATCAGATGCAGTTGAAGGAGCTACCAATAATACCAGTCAAACCAATATGCGCAGTGTTGGCGGAACAATTCAGTCAATCTTTAGCGGAGATATTTTTGGGCATAATAATGCTTTTATCGTTGGAGCGGCTTATGATTATGCTGATGTACATTTTGAATCCAATACTGAATTAGCAGAATTGACGGCTAGCCGTGGCTCAATAGGTAGTGGTATTTTTGTTGATGAATCTAAAGTTCGGTTAAACACCGAAACAGAAACATTTGGCGTTTATTTTAGTGACAGTTTCTCAGTAACTGATGACTTAACGATTACTTTTGCGGGACGTTATAATCATACAACCATTGATATGATAGATCAGTATGGTACCGAATTAAATGGACATCATACTTTTGATCGTTTTAATCCTTCTATAGGTTTTGCCTATCAGGCTTTGGATAATCTAGGTGTCTACGGTAGTTATAGTGAGTCTGCCAGAGTCCCGACACCTATGGAATTAAGCTGTGCCGATGAAAATGATCCCTGTAAGCTACCTAATTCATTTGTTGCCGATCCGCCTTTAGCAATGGTTGTTGCTAAAACATGGGAAGGTGGTTTTAGAGGTGATTTAAATGAATTAATGAAAGATGGTGAATTAAACTGGAATGCTGGTTTTTTTCACACTGCAAACCATAATGATATTATTTTCAACCGAGGCGGGGGCAGTATTAGTGAAGGTTATTTTAGTAATGTAGGTCAAACACTTAGATATGGTGTTGAAACGGGCGTTAGTGTCATTATGCCAGCTTTGTTTAGTGATAATGACGATTGGCATTTTTCAACCAACTATACCTATTTGAATGCACGCTTTTTGGATGGTTTTACTATTCAAAATCCTCTGGATACTTCACTGGCGGCAAATGTTGAAAGAGGTGATCGTATTCCTGGGTTACCAGAACACATTTATAAAGCAACATTGGGAGTGGATTTATGGAAACGTTGGTCATTAGCTATTGATACGCAGTATAGTGGCGAACAATATTTAAGAGGGGACGAGGCAAATATTACTGATCCATTAGGTGGTTATTGGGTATTTAATGTCCGTACTGAACTAAAGATAAATCAACATGTTGCATTGTTCGGCAGAATCAATAATATATTTGATAGAGATTATAAAACTTTTGGTGTTTATGGTGAGGCCGATGAGGTACTTGGCGCATCTTTTGACAATAATCGTTTTGTTTCACCTGGCGCACCAAGATCTGGATGGGTAGGTATTCGTCTTTCTATGTAGAGTATTGTTTCAGTAAGAAATAGAGATTGAGGAGAGGCTGGTAAGGTTTCTCCTTTTTTCATTTATGCGTAGAGATAAAGCCTCATTTTTAAAGAAATATCTTAAATAACAGACATAAAAAAGCCCGCGTAAAGCGGGCCTCGCGTTCATTTATTTTTTTTATTATTATGTTGTATACGCCTATGCCTTTAAGACAAAGTTTACCAAGCAGTTACTAATTCTATTATTTTTATTATATTAGCCCTATAGGCCGCTTCCCTCCACGAAAAGATAGTTTTTTCAAACCACCCCTAAGCTGCTGAACAGTTTATATCAAAAAAAACTATGGTGTCCATCAAAAAAATTGATTTGGATCAAAAAAAAAGGCTGGCATTAAAACCCACAATAAATACAAGTATTTATGAGCCCCTATTAAATAATATGGTTATTTAATAGGGTGTTGGCTGACTTTTTGCTTTTAGAAATAATGACCACTGTTATTTGTTCAGTTTACGTTCATTTTCTTCATTTAGAAAAAAAGCTAAACGTTGATTAAGAATCGCTTGTAGATAAAAATTGATTCCTTTCGCTTTTTTTGCCAAATTAATTTGTAAGATGGCAAATGAGGTTTGCCCGATAGCATAATAATATTCAGCTATATAGCGATGTGATTCGGCATCCTGGTTTAAATCAGCATAGCTTTGAGCTAATAATTCAAAATACAAAGGCTGTTTTTTTGTTTGATAATTGAGGGTATCTAAAACTGCCTTAGCTTGTTGCGGTTTTTTGGCTTTTAGTAAAGTTGAAATGTATTCCATTTTTAAAGCATTGTTATTAGGGAATTTCTTAAGTGCTGTTTTAAATAGAACTAATGCTTTGTTATATTTTTGTGATTCCAGAGCTGTCTTTGCCAGTGCATAAGCGTATTGAGGTTGTTGTGGATACTGTAAAGTTAATTGTTGAAATGCCTGTTCAGCAGCTGCATAGTCTTGGTTTTCTAGATGAATTAATGCAATACCATATCTTGTTACGGCTCTTTGGTTTTTAGTTCCTAAGTGTTTTCTGTTCTGAAAATAGTTAAGTGCGTCTTTTTGCTTTTTAGATGTCATCACCCTAAGTTTTGCCTGAGTAAGCAAATAACCTTGAGAGTCAGGGTACTGTTTATAGGGGTACTTGTTTGATCGACCACGAGTATCTGAAATTCGAGATGCAGATACAGGATGAGTTCGTAAAAATTCTGGAATATTTTGACCGTAGTAGCGGCTTGATTGTTGTAAACGCTCAAAAAATGTTGGCATGCCTCTTGGGTTATAGTTTGATTTTGCTAATGTTTGCATACCGACACGATCGGCTTCTTTCTCGTTATCACGAGTAAAATCAATTTGAAATTGTATACTACCTGCTTGAATTGCAATTAAAGCGGCCTGGCCTAAAGCGGGGGATTGCGTTCCTAATAAAATAGCCGCTAATGTTGCTGCCGCAGTGGGGATTGATAATTGGCTCGCAGCTTCAAATGCACGATATAAATGGCGTTGTGTTACATGAGCAACCTCATGTGCCATAACAGAAGCTAACTCACTTTCTGATTCTGTTAATAGTAATAGGCCTGAATTAATACCTATATAACCACCTGGGCCTGCAAATGCATTAATTTGATTATCAAGAACGACAAAAAAATGAAAAGGGTTTGATGGCAAATCACTGTTAGCAACTAATTGTCTGCCGATAGACTGGATGTAATGGTGTACTTCAGCATCCTGATTTATTTCTATTTTAGAATGTAAGCTTCGAAAAAAAGCGGCACCAAGTTCTTGTTCCTGTGCGGGAGATATTAAAGTACCCGATGAGTCCCCCATGTCTGGTAGTTCTAATTGGCCTATTTCAACAGCTTGTGGTTGCAGTGAGGCGGAAGATAGCGCCAGAATTAAAAAAATTTTTTTAGGGGTAAATAACATGTCACCTAGACAAAGAAATAGATTTTTGGTTCATAAAATATTTAGCCATTATAGAATATAACAATAATCGAATTAACTAAGATTTTAAGTTAATTATTATTAACAAAGTCATTCATTTTGATATTCAATTAAAGGGATAAATAATGAAGTATGCAATACAGGTTAATGCAAGTCCAAATGACTCAAATATGGGGTATTCCGCTTATCAGTTTATTAAGGCTGCATTAAAGAACAATCATGAAATCTTTAGAGTATTTTTTTATCACGACGGTATTTATCATGCATTTAAATATGCAACCCCTCCTGAGGATGAGTTGCAAATGACTAAAAAGTGGACTGAGCTAGCTAAATTGCAAGGTGTTGATTTAGTTGTCTGTATTTCTGCAGCTCAAAGACGAGGCTTATTATCTGATGATGAAGCGAAAAGACAAGGAAAGGTAGATCAGGATTTAGCAGAGGGTTTTAGAATTTCAGGTTTGGGGCAGTTGTTAGAGGCAACATTACTTGCAGACCGCTTTATTGAATTTGGTTAACAGGCAAAGAGATGAAAAAGTTTCTATTCGTGATGAATAATTCACCTCATAACGGAATTAAGTTACAGGAAAAACTGGATGTTATTCTTACCGCAGCTGCTTTTGATCAGAAAGTGGCTTTATTATTTTTAGATGATGGAATATTTCAATTAAAAAAAGGGCAACATCCAGAAAAACAGGGCTTAAAAGATACCGCCTCAATTTTTAATGCACTGGAAATTTATGATGTAAATGACATCTATACTGAAGTTGAGTCATTACAGGAACGGGGAGTAAAACCCAGTGATTTAAGTTTACCGGTGCAAGAGTTTTATCGGAAGGATATTAATGAATTGATGCAGCAGTATGACATTATTATTTAAAGGCTAAAGGCTAAAGGCTAAAGGCTAAAGGCTAAAGGCTAAAGGCTAAAGGCTAAAGGCTAAAGGCTAAAGGCTAAAGGCTAAAGGCTAAAGCAAGAGCGTTCCGAGTTTTCTGTTGATCTGGCTCTTTTAACCTTTCGCCTTGTACCTTTAACCTGCTCTTTAAATTTTCTTGTATTTTATACGGTGAGGGGTGTCTGCATCTGTGCCTAAACGTTTATGGCGGTCGGCTTCGTACTCTTCATAGTTGCCTTCAAACCAAACGACTTCACTATCGCCTTCAAATGCCAGAATATGGGTGGCAATTCTATCTAGAAACCAGCGATCATGCGAAATAACAACAGCACAGCCAGGAAAAGATAAGATAGCTTCTTCTAGGGCACGTAATGTTTCTACATCCAAATCGTTAGTGGGTTCATCAAGTAGTAATAAATTGCCACCGCTTTTTAGTAATTTAGCTAAATGTACGCGGTTACGCTCACCACCTGATAAATTACCGATGTGCTTTTGTTGATCTGAACCCTTAAAATTAAATCGACCTAGATAAGCACGAGACGAGGTTTCGTAATTACCTACTGTAATAATGTCCAAGCCATCTGAGACTTCTTCCCAAACAGTTTTTTTAGGGTCCATGTCATCACGCATTTGGTCTACATAGGCGAGTTCAACCGATTTTCCTAGGGTTACTGAGCCAGCATCTGGTTTTTCAAATCCAGACATCATACGGAATAATGTGGTTTTACCTGCTCCGTTTGGTCCAATAATACCGACAATACCGCCAGGTGGTAACTTGAAGCTGAGGTCGTTAACCAGTAATTTTTCACCAAAAGCTTTGCTGATATTTTCGATGTCAATTACAACATCGCCTAGACGAGGTCCAGGTGGAATATAAATTTCCTGGGTTTCACTGCGTTTTTGTACTTCTTTTGATGATAATTCATCAAAACGGGCCAGTCTGGCTTTACTTTTAGCATGACGACCTTTAGTGCCAGAGCGTACCCATTCCAGTTCTGTTTTCAAGGCTTTCTGACGAGAAGACTCTTGTTTAGACTCTTCAGCCAAACGCTTTTCTTTCTGTTCAAGCCAGTTTGAGTAATTACCTTCCCAAGGAATACCCATGCCTCTATCAAGTTCTAAAATCCAGCCTGCAACATTGTCTAAAAAGTATCTATCATGCGTCACAGCAACAACAGTCCCCGTGTAGTCATGTAAAAACCTTTCTAACCATGCAACTGATTCTGCATCTAAATGGTTAGTCGGTTCATCCAGTAACAGCATGTCGGGTTTGGAGAGTAATAAACGACAAAGAGCTACTCGGCGTTGCTCTCCACCTGATAGTTTAGTGACATCAGCATCCCAGGGGGGGAGGCGTAAAGCATCTGCTGCGATTTCTAGAGTTCTTTCAAGTTCCCAGGCACCAGCAACTTCAATTTTTTCTTGTAATTCAGCTTGCTCAGCCAGTAGAGCGTCAAAATCAGCTTCCGGGTCTGCAAATGCATCGTTAATCTGGTTATAACGATCGAGCACTGCTTTGATTTCAGCAACACCTTCTTCTACATTGCCTCGAACATCTTTAGCTGGGTCGAGTTCGGGTTCTTGAGGAAGATAACCAATATTAATGCCTTTTTGAGGAATTGCTTCACCCTCAATTTCTGTATCCAGGCCGGCCATAATTTTCAGTAAAGTTGATTTACCTGAACCATTTAAGCCCAGTACGCCAATTTTGGCACCAGGAAAGAAAGAAAGGGATATATCTTTCAGGATATATTTCTTTGGGGGGACGATTTTACCCACCCGATTCATTGAATAAATGTATTGAGCCATGCTTGTCTACAATCAGAAAAAAAGCTTATTATTTCACGTTATGGCTTTAAGTTTAATCTCTGAATCAAACTTTGTTCACCTGATTGCATCACACGTCGGTGATTCCATTCAAATATTGGCTTGCAGTATGAAGAAATACAAGACATCCAAGGCTTATTGGTTTGTACATTCCATTCAAACTGAATGCGAGTCCCATTATTATTTTGCGTGAATTTACAGCGCCCACTTCCTGTTAAATCGCCATTTGCTTCAAAGGTAATTAATTGGTAAGGGATAATTGTGGTGGTACAAAGGTTAAAAGTAAGCCTGTAGGGGAGACAAGTGCTCCAGGTGTATTGATGTATCTTATTAATTCCAGAGTCGTGGCCTTGTTTTGTTTCAACGACTTGATCAACATATTTCCACCAGCCAGGCCAGGCTTTTACATCTAAAATACTAAACCAACAGGTTTCAATAGATGCTGGAATATTCCATGTTGAAATTAAATGAAAAGTTGTCATCTAAAAACGGTATTAATTACTCTGTATTAGAATAAGCAGATTCGGTTTCGACCTGCAGCCTTGGCATTATAAACAGCTTTATCTGCTTCTAGAAATAGTTGCTTTAAGTCTTTTTGTTCCTTTGAATTGTTAATGCCACTGATACCAATGCTGGCCGTGATATGGATGCCAGCATATTCGCGTTTATTAAATCGGATTCTATTTTTTTCAAGTAATTTCAATGCATTTTCTGGAGTACAGTTAGTTAATATAAAAATAAACTCCTCACCACCCCAGCGAAAAACCATATCAGTTTTTCGTAAAGTATTTCTTAGCCATAAACCGACATCAGCTAGTACAGCGTCTCCTGTATCATGACCATAGGTGTCATTGACTTTTTTAAAGTAGTCAAGATCAAGAAGGGCTACGCTAATTGGCTTTTGGTTTCTGTCAGCTTGAGCCAATTCTTTGGGTGCAAATTGATTAAAAGCATTGCGATTATAAAGGCCTGTGACAGGGTCTAATAAAGCAATTTCTTGTAGATGTTTTCTTTCAGCAGACAGTTGATTAAAAATTCGGTAATTTTGAATCAGGTTATTCACTCGGTGAATAAATTCTTCGGCAATGATAGGTTTAGTCATGTAATCATTGATGCCGACATGATAAAGCTCAATTCTACGTGAAACATCGTTGTATGCTGACATGGCAAAAATAGGAATTAAACCTTTTTCAGTTGGATTACGCCGAATTTCTCTGACAAGAGATAACCCTGACATGGAACCTTCTAATACAATGTCGCTAATAACCAGGTCATAGTTTTTTTTGTTAAATGCTGCGATAGCTTTTTCTGCACTAGAAAAAGAATCAACTTCCAGGCCGTGTTCAGTAAGTTGTGACTCAACCCAAAGTAATTGACTAGGTGAGTCTTCGATGAGTAGTACCTGGCCAATAATGTTTTTAGATGTATCAGAAGCAAGTCGTTGTATATAAGTTTCAAATTGAGAAATTTGATCTTTACTGTAAATATCTGTAGCACCAACTAATAATGCCCGTTTGAGTAAATCTTGATTGTCTTCAGCGGTAAACAGTATTATTCGAGTATGTTGACTATTGTTATCGTTACGCAGTTGTTGGCAGAAAGTGTCCCCTGTCATATCGGCTAAATGATAAGCAGCACAGATTAAGTCAAATTGCTGTGTTTGTGATTGTTCTATTGCTTGTTGCCCCGTTGAGCAAAAAATAGTTGTGAAACCATATTGAGACAATAGGTTTTGGAGTAAAGTCTGAAAAAGTTTTGAACTATCAACAACTAATACTTTTAGTTTTGAACTCATAGGTAAAGTGGTTTTTTTTAACAGAAGTAAAAAATGTGAACTGGTATAAAGAAATTTCTGATATTTTTCTTAAGCATAAGTTGTAGTAATAGTTAAGTTGTTTTTAGATAAAAAGATGGTATTTATGTGTTTTTTTGAAAAACAATATCATATTTGTGGGAATAGTGCCAAATATTGTTAATTTTAAAAAATGGGATGTAAATTAAGTAAAATTTACAAAAGGAGAACGTATTTAAGTGAATTGAAGGGAGTTGTTCGTATAGCCTGGCAATAAAATTAATTGAGCTATACTGATTTGAAATCGGTAAAAGGAAGATAATCTTAGAAAATGATTATCTATATTGAATATTGATTACAAAGTAGCTGCTTTGTTGAAATTCATTTTTAATGCTGACTTTATCATCAACTGTCTTTTTTAATAAGGCTTTAGCTAAAGGGGAGTCCATACTGATAAAACCTTTTGCTGAATCATGTTCATCTGGACCAACAATACGATAAGTCACTTCGTCACCATTTTCTTTTTCTAAGGTAATCCAGGCGCCAAAAAAAATAATATCCTGATTGTCTGGTTTTTTAGAAACAATAGTTAAAGAAGGCAGGCGTTTTTGTAGAAAATGAATTCTATAATCAATACCTCGTAATTCTTTTTTTCTATAGATGTATTCAGCATTTTCAGATCGATCACCTTCAGCGGCTGCAGCAGTGATTGCTTTGACCACGTGTTTGCGTTTATCCCACAAATTTTTCAATTCAGATTCTAAGGTTTTGTAGCCCTCAGAGGTGATATAAGGAGAAGATTTCGGTCTAGGGGGTTTCCAGCGAGACATGATGATTTATAATAGGTGTTTTTTTTTGATTGATTAAAGGTTTTTAAATGCAAATTACAGATAAATTAGCTGTTTCTATTCACTATATATTAACTAATGGTGCAGGTGAACAGTTAGATAGTTCTAGAGATGAAGAACCAATGGTATATTTGCATGGTTTTGGTCAAATTATACCTGGTTTAGAAAATGCTTTAACGGGTAAGAAAGTGACTGACAAATTCTCAGTAACTATTGCACCAGAAGATGCTTATGGTGAAAGAAGTGATGATATGTTACAAACTGTTCCTATGGATATGTTTGCTGATGCAGAAAAAGTTGAAGTAGGTATGCAATTTCATGCTGATGCGACTAATGGAGTTAGTGTCGTCACAGTGACTAAAGTTGAAGATGATCAAGTGACAATTGATGGTAATCACCCTTTAGCTGGGGAAACATTAACATTTGATGTTGAAGTAATGGATATTAGACCTGCTACAGAAGATGAGTTAAGTCATCAGCATATTCATGGTGAAGGCTGTAACCATTAAAAGTTAATAACAGTTGTCTGTCAGTTTCTAAAACACTGACAGACTTTATGCTTTTTTATCTCGCCGTATTAAGGTAAGGAAACAGGCGGCTGATATACCTGATGAAGCAAATAGCATACACATCACCATAATCTGATATCTGGCAGCAATAAAAGGTGAAATACCTGATAATATTTGCCCCGTCATCATGCCAGGTAAAGAAACCAGTCCAACAGCAAAAAGCATGTTAATAGTCGGAATGAGTGAAGCATTGAAGGCAATATTCCTGGCGCGTAGGCTATCGTTATTATTTGTCATTTCTGATTGAAATCGTTCAGCAGCCAAACTAATACTATTCATGGAGTTGGCCAGGATCATTCCGCCTAAAGGGATGATGTAGCGAGGCTCGTACCAAGGTGTTAATTCTAAAACACCCAATACAATAATGGTTAAGGTTAATCCGCATGCAATAGCTAATGATAACGCTGCCTTATCAAACCATTGCCTGCGTAATGGTTTTACCGTATCTAAGGCTATCCAGCTTGAGAACAGTAACATAACCATCAGTATTAGCAGAGTGATGGGGGCTGAATCTGAGGCAAAAATAGTATTTAAAAAATAACCAATGGCCAGTAATTGAACTAACATTCTTGCCATTGCATAAAGTGCATGGGAGGTATTAAGTTTCCATTTTGCAATAATGGCTATTACTATTAAGACAGGTATTAGGGTATATGCCAGATTGTCTAAGGGAATGCTTGAAATTTTATTCATAATTTGGAGTCTCGATGCGTTATCTAATTTTACTATGCTTAGCTATCCCATTTCATACATTTGCTGAAACTTCTTTGTGGAAAGTGAGTAAAGGCAATTCTGTATTATTTATTGGCGGGACTATTCATGTGCTAAGTGCCAACGATTATCCTTTACCTGAAGAGTTTTCCAGGGCATATAAACAGGCGCAACAGATCGTTTTTGAAACAGATATGAAAGAAATGGCTAAGCCTGAAATTCAGCAGCAGTTATTTCAACGGATGATGCATAATGATGGTAAAAGCTTAAAAGATGACATAAAGGAAGAAACCTATAAGGCCTTAAGCGATTATTTAGCATCTACTGGGTCATCGGTTAGCAGGTTTAATCAATTTAAACCCTCAATGGTTGTGTTAAATCTATTGATGAGTGAATTACAGCGTTTAGGTATGGCTGGAGTAGGTGTTGATGCTTATTTTAACAAGCTGGCAATACTAGATGGTAAAACTTTAGGGAAACTAGAAACGGTTGAAGTGCAGTTGAGTGTACTTGAAAATTTAGGGAAGGGACACGAAGATGAAATGATATTAAGCACTATTGCCGAAATGAAAGAATTACCCTTAATTATGGGTGAAATGAAGAAAGCCTGGCGAACCGGAGATATTAATAAGTTGGAAAAAATAGGACTTTCGCCAATGAAAAAAGATTACCCAGGTTTATATCGTTTGCTGTTGGTTAAAAGGAATAATGCATGGCTACCCAAAGTTGAAGCACTATTGAGAACAGCTGAAGTTGAGTTTGTATTAGTAGGGGCTTTGCATTTAGTTGGACGAGAAGGTGTGATTTCTCAATTACGGCAATTAGGTTATAGCGTTAAATTGTTTAAATAAACCTTTATAGTTTTATGGTTTTTGATGCAAATCAATTAACCTTTAAATAAATAAGGTTAATTGATTTGCATCAAAATTTTTGTGGTTTTATTTGTTATCTTAGCCTCCGTTGATTTAATTCAACTAAATTTATTTTTTAAAACAGATGAGGTATAACAATGAGTGCACAAGAAACAGAAAAAGATTATTTTTTTCATTATATAGCTATTGGTGTGATTTTATTTGCTTCAGTTATTTTTATGGTAAAAAACTCTGAAAGTGTTAAATATCAAAAAGCCTCTGAGTTAATTCAAGAAAACCCTAGTAACTCTGCTTATTTAACCAAACCGTAACAAGAAGTTAAGCCAGTCTTAAAAATTGGTTATACTTCGTGTGGTTGGGATTGTTAGTGTCTACAGTTTCATCTTAGAGCACTATTAAAAATTCCCCATGAGTTTTGGTCAAAATCACACGAAGTTTTTATATTACTTAGAAAGCAATGTGCTTAATAGCTGGGTGATATTTGTCATTCCATTTTTTACATGAAGTTCTATTTCATCCATAGATATTTCACCTTCTGATTTCCCCGCCGCCCAGTTTGCAACGACAGCAAGAGTCGCATAATTAATATTCAATTCTTTGGCTAAAGCTGCTTCTGGCATACCTGTCATACCTACCAGATCACAACCATCTCTTTCCATTCGAGTGATTTCTGCGGCTGATTCAAGTCTAGGGCCTTGAGTACAACCATAAGTACCCGTTGTACTGATGTTTATATTTTTCTCAGTAGCTGCTTCAATCAAGCGTTGACGTAATTGTTTATTGTAAGGAAATGTAAAGTCAATATGAGTCACCATTTCTTGCTCATCAGCAAAAAAAGTGTGTTCTCGTCCATAGCTATAATCAATAATCTGATCGGGAATTGCAATGTGAGCAGGTGCCATAGATGGTGTGATTCCACCAACAGCGGCGACAGCAATAATTTCAGAAACACCTAATTGTTTTAATCCCCAAATATTAGCGCGATAATTGATTTTATGTGGTGCTATGGTGTGGGGGTTACCGTGGCGAGCTAGAAAGATAACTTCATTTCCATTGAAGGAGCCTAAAACATAGGGAGCTGAAGGAGCTCCAAAGGGCGTTTCAATTTGTTCGCTGGAAATGAGGGTTAATTCACCCATTTGGCTAAGCCCTGTACCACCTATAATTGCTAGTTTTGACATGATTTTCTTTGTAAATGGTTTTTATTGAGCTTGAATGTTTTTATGGAAAAAAATTAATAAGTCTAAGTTATTCTTTACAAGCATAAATACCTGCTGCATTTCTTAAGTAACCTTTATAGTCCATACCATAGCCAAATAAATAGCGATTTTCCACCTCAAGAGCTATAAAATCAGCAATAACAGGTTTTAGATGGTCCAGTTTTTTGTCGACTAATACAGCGCTGTATACAGATGATGCACCTTGTTCCTGACAGTAATTGATGATTGTCTCAAGAGTAAAACCTTGGTCGAGAATATCATCAACAATCAACACACATCGATTATTCAGGTCTGCTTCCGGTTTTTGAATCCATTTAATCTCGCCGCCTGATATTTTACTGCCGTAGCGGCTGGCATTAATAGCGTCAAAGGTGCAGGGGATAGTTATTTGCGGTAAAAGTTTACCCGTAATAACAACACCACCATTCATCACACAAAGAACAACAGGGTTTTTATCTTTCAGTTGGGAGTTTATTTTTTCAGCCATTACTTTGATGGCAGATGTGATTTCTGATTCATCATAGAGTAAGTCGGCAGTTTCTAATACGGTTGAAATTTCTTTAAGCATTGGTAGTTATTGAATTTATTTGTTTTGAAATCTGCAGCCATTGATCTGTTTTCATCAATTGTTCTCTTGATAGTTGCGATTTGCCCCGCATAGAATTTAATCGTTGGATTCTTGTCTCGTTTTCAGTAACAGGAATACTGGCCAGAACTTCATCGGCAGCCGAGGGATTGTTACACACTAAAACCATATCGCAACCCGCAGCCATGGCAAGCTTGGCTCGTTGACTAAAATCACCCATTGATGCAGCACCTTCCATACTTAAATCATCACTAAATATTGTTCCCTTAAAGTTCAGTTCAGTACGAAGTATAGTGTTTATCCATTTGCTTGAAAAGCCAGCAGGAAGTGAGTCAATTTGTGGGTAAACCACATGAGCAGGCATGATGGCTTCTAAACCTTCAGCAATTAATTGTTTAAAAGGCTGAATATCTTTTTCACGAATAGATTGTAAATCTCTATTATCAACGGGTAATGTTAAGTGAGAATCCAGGGCAACAGCACCATGACCAGGGAAATGTTTACCTGTGGCAGCCATACCGGCCGCTTTCATCCCTTTTCTGAAATGACTGGCTAATTCAGTTGCAAGTATTGGGTCTTGAGAAAATGATCGGTTACCTATAATTTCGCTAACACCACAATCAATATCCAGTACTGGAGCAAAGCTAAAGTCAACGCCAAGGGAAAGTAATTCCGCGGCCATTAACCAGCCGGCGGATTCAGCCAATTCAGGATGTTCTGCAAAAATTGAAGCAGGTGGCAGGCGGGTAAAACCTGTCTGAAAGCGTTGCACTCGACCTCCCTCCTGGTCAACTGCAATGAGAATATCCCCTGTGCGGGCATGACGAATATCTGTTATAAGCTTTGCAATTTGCTCAGGCGAGCTATAATTACGTGAGAACAAAATGACAGCGCCAGTATTTGGGTGGTTTATTTTATTTTTTTCTGATTGTGTAAGAGTTAATCCCTCGACATCAATCATTACTGGGCCAATGGCTTGTTTAGTCATAGTGAAATCGTGATAATGATAGTTAGCTAAATTAATTAAGGAAAGTGTATGCGAATTTTAATGTTATGTTTCAGTTTTTTATTAATTTTTAATACGGCTTACGCTGGTGATGAAGAATCGGCAGAACCCGTTATTGAATATTTGGAAATGAAGCCTAAGTTTACCGTTAATTTAGATAGGCCAAATAAATACTTAATGATCAATGTGCAATTAATGGTTGAAGGTGAAAAGTATATTGAAAAAGTCAGAAAACATTTGCCAGCTTTAAGGCATGAGTTAATTATGCTTTATAGCGGACGTCCTTCAGCAGAATTGCAATCAATGGAGCAGCGTGAAGCCTTGCGTATAGAAACAAAAAAACAGATTACCAAAGTGCTAGAAAAACATTCAAATAGCGACGGGTTTAGGGACGTGTTCTTTACTGAGTTTCTAGTCAACTAAACAGGTATAGTAATGAAGCGTATCTATTGAGATTGATGCGCTTCTTCAGTTGTCAATTCATCTTTAGGTTATCTTTAAGTGCATTTTTTATTTGGCTAGTCACTTTTTCAATTTGTTGCTCTGAATAAGGAGCGGCATCAAATTTCCCCCAAACGGGTGCTGGCCAGGCTATATCCGATTTATAGCGCACAATATGATGAATGTGTAATTGTGGCACCATGTTTCCAATAGCTGCAATATTCATTTTATCTGCCAGGTAAAGTTCAGCCATGGTTTTAGCCAATAGGCTGGACTCTTGTTGTAATAGTTGTTGATCCGCTGCTGACAATTGATAGACTTCACTGATATCAGCTCTTTTAGGCACTAAGACTACCCAGGGATACTGGCTATCATTAATCAGGCGTAATTCAGATAAGCTAAATTCTGCTATTTTTATGCTGTCTTGTTCAAGGCGAGGGTGTAGTTGAAATGTCATTAAACACACTCTTTTAGTTTGTAAATCATATCTAATGCTGCTCTTGGACTTAAGTCATCGGGTATTATTTCTTCTAATAAACAAACAGCAGGATGGCATTCTTTTGTTGAAAATAAATCTAACTGATTAATACCTGAATCTTGTTGCTGTTCAATATAGGCGCTATCTTCTAATAGTTGTAATTTGGCTTTTGCATTATCTATAACTGAGCTCGGTACGCCAGCAAGCGATGCAACTTGTAAGCCATAACTTTGGCTAGCAGGACCTTCTTTTACTGAGTGTAAGAAAACGATTTTATCACCATGCTCCATGGCATCTAAATGTACATTTTGAATGTTTTTATATTCTTCGGGTAAAGATGTTAGTTCAAAATAATGGGTGGCAAATAATGTAAAGGCTTTAGTTTGTTTTGCTAAATGCACAGCACAAGCCCAGGCTAATGAAAGACCGTCAAAAGTACTGGTTCCACGTCCAATTTCATCCATTAGTATTAAACTGTTAGCGGTGGCATTATGCAAAATATTAGCTGTTTCAGACATTTCAACCATAAAGGTAGAGCGGCCACTGGCTAAATCATCAGATGCACCAATACGAGTGAATATTTTATCAATGGGGCCGCAGGTAACTGATTTAGCAGGTACAAAACAACCGATATGTAACATTAAAGTAATGAGTGCAGTCTGACGCATATAAGTTGATTTACCGCCCATATTGGGGCCTGTAATAATCAACATTTTTCGTTGATTGTTAAAACTTACATCATTAGCTACAAATGGAATGTCTGATACTTGTTCAACCACTAAATGTCTTCCTCCTTCAATCTCAATACCCGGCTTTTGAGTTAATGTCGGCTGGCATAAATTTAAGCTATCGGCTCGTTCAGCAAAATTAATTAAAACGTCTAATTCAGCTAAAGCGGTAGCACATTGTTGTAAAGCATATAAAGACTCTGAAATAATAGTTAATAATTCTTCGTAGAGTGCTTTTTCAAAGCTTAAAGACTTGTCTCGAGCACTGAGTACTTTATCTTCAAAGGCTTTAAGTTCTTCTGTAATATAGCGCTCGACACTTTTCAGCGTTTGCTTGCGGGTATAGTGATCAGGGACTTTATCTGTCTGTAAGCGCGAGACTTCAATGTAATAACCATGAACTCGATTGTAGTTTACTTTAAGGTTATTAATCCCTGTGGCTTGTTTTTCTCGGTTTTCCATGTCGATCAAAAATTGATCGGCATTCTGGCTTAAATTGCGTAACTCATCTAATTCCTGATTGTAGCCTGGGGCAATGACACCGCCATCGCGAATTAATACGGGCGGGTTTTCGATAACAGCTTGTTGTAGCAAGGCCAATAATTCTGGTTGCTCAGGCAGTTGCTGTTTAAGTGATTCGATATGTGGGTTTTCTGTATTTGTAAGTTGACCTTGTAGAGCAGGTAAAACAGCCAGGGTATTGCGCAATACGATTAAATCACGTGGTCTGGCGGATTTTAAAGCGATACGCGAACTGATCCGTTCAATATCACCCACTTGACGTAAAGTATCCTGAATATCTTCATAGCTACGGTTTTTTAGAAAACTGGTGATGCAGGCGTAGCGACCATTAAGAATAATCTGAGAACGTAAAGGACGATTTATCCAGCGTCTTAAACAACGGCTACCCATGGCTGTGGCTGTTTTGTCGAGTACTCCAAATAATGTGTATTTCAGTTGGCCGCTTGGGTGTGAATCCAGTTCTAAATTTTTTCGACTGGAAGCATCTAAAGCAATACTGTCATCACAGTGTTCTATAGAGATACCCTGAATATGGGGAAGTGCACTTTGTTGGGTGTCTTTTACGTATTGTAATAAACAGCCAGCCGCACAAATGGCGACGGTTAAATGTTCACAACCAAAACCACCTAAGTCGTGAGTTTTAAATTGTTTTAAAATCAATTGAGTCGCACTGTCTAATTCAAAATGCCAGGGAGGTCTTCGGCATAAACCACTGCGTTCTTTTAAAGATACTGGCAGAGGAAAGTCTTCACTAAATAATAATTCAGCAGGGTTTAGGCGCTCAAGTTCACTGAGTAATTGCTCTTCTGATTTAACTTCTTGTAAAACAAATTTACCACTGCTTAAATCCAGACAGGCAATACCATAAGTTTGTGTGGATACACTAATTGAGACCAGAAAGTTATCTTTACGGTCTTCCAGTAACGCTTCATCAGTCACAGTGCCAGGAGTAACCGTTCGTACAACTTTTCGTTCAACTGGTCCTTTACTGGTTGCAGGGTCACCTATCTGTTCACAAAAAACAATAGACTCACCTTGTTTAATCAACCTGGCAACATAACCCTCTGCCGCATGGTGAGGTAAGCCAGCCATAGGAATTGGCTCTCCATTCGATTTACCGCGAGCAGTCAGAGTAATATCTAAAAGTTCAGCTGCTTTTCTGGCATCATCAAAAAATAATTCGTAAAAATCCCCCATTCGGTAAAAAACCAGGGTGTCAGGGTGTTGTGATTTGATGCGTAAATATTGTTGCATCATCGGCGTGTGTTGAGTGGAGGTGTTTTGTTTAGTAGGCATGTTATTATTCTATCAAATAAACAGCTTAATGAATGATGGATAAACAAATAACTAAGCTTGCTAAGCAATTAGGCCTGGCATTAAAAGAAAAAGGCTTGAAGATTGCCACTGCTGAATCTTGTACGGGGGGTGGAGTAGCGCAAGCAATTACCGAAATTTCAGGTAGTTCTGGCTGGTTTGATCGAGGGTTTGTTACTTATAGTAATTTATCAAAAATACAAATGTTACAGGTAAAACAATCAACATTAGATCAATATGGTGCGGTTAGTGAAGAAGTTGCTAAACAGATGGTCGAAGGTGCTTTAGTTAATAGTGATGCAGAATTAGCTGTATCAGTTACCGGAATCGCCGGGCCTGATGGTGGTTCAGCGCAAAAGCCTGTAGGGACGGTTTACATTGCCTGGGGAATTAAAGGTGGGCAAATAGAGTGTATTAAATATGGTTTTTTCGGTGATAGATCAGAAATTAGACGAAAAACAATTAATTTTGCTTTAAAAAACTGTTTGCAGAAAATAAAGTTGATTGAAAAGTAACTGATTTTTAATGAGGTATGCCTCCAATTTGCCAGAAGCGAGGGGCAATCGTTGTATAGTTATGATCCAGTAGTCCGGAATAATCAGTCAGTCTTGGCAGTAGGCTGGGTAGTATTGTATAAGTTAAGGTAATCAATGTTGCCCCTGCGAATAATTTAAAGCTGATGTTCTGTAATTGAGTTGCTGGCTTTTGTGCTTTGTCTTGAAAATAAAGCCCAAGCATCCAGCCAGCAATTAGAGTCATCATAATCTGGCTTAGAGGCATAACAATGACACCACTGACCACAGAATAAATAAGACCGGAGCAAATAGAGCAGAATAGAGCTATCCATAAGTGGGGGGGAGCATACTGTTTGTTTTCTTTATTTAATCGGTAGAATTTCTTTACCCATGCAACCAATGCTGAAAAAACCAGAGATATAAGTAGAACAGTTGATGGTATACCCATTTCACAAGCCCATTGTAAAAGGCTGTTATGAGGATGTGCGTTGGTTGGGCCAGGGTAATAAGCATAATGCATTGGGCCAATACCTAGCCAGGGATTATCTTTAATATATTGAATGGCGAATTGCCATAATGCAATACGATTGTTTGTGCGGACAAAACTATCACTTGGCCTCCAGTCCATAGTGACTTGATTATCAAAATAGAAAGGAATCAACTTAAATAAAATTAAGTATATTATTAGACCAGTTAGTAGTATTAGAGTGTTAAGTTTTAAAAATGCTTTTGCATGGTTTTTAAAAACACATAGCGTCAGTATCATAGCAAGCATTACACTAAGAATTGCACCGCGACTACCTGAAGCAAACAGTAATATTGCCCAGCCAATAGCAATGAACTTTAAAAGGTTTATTAATCGTTTATCGAGTGTTGGATAAAGTAGTATTGGTAGTGATAATAAGGTAATGGAGCAGATTTGATATTGATTGAAAAAACGGACATTAGAAAAGCCGCTAAAAGGCTCAGGCCATAGTAGGGGAATATTTTCTATAAAGGAGGCTAGAAAAGCAGTGAAAAAGTTAGTTAGATAAAGTAATGCTGCTGTATGAAACGTGATAAAAAAAAATAAAGTGACAATTTGGTTTTGATCTCTAACTATTTTGCAGAGAATGAGGCAGAAAAAGAATAAGCCTATGTAAAAGCTAGTTTCTAAAAAAGCAGTTAATTGATTGGCTGCAAAAAAACAGGAAAATAGCATAAGTAAAATAATGCTGATTAGCTTTATTTTAGTGTTTAAGGCAAATATAAAAAAAGCATAATATTTTTTTTTGCCAAAATTTAGTAAAGAAATTAATAAGGCTAAGCTTACTAAAATAACCGCTACCATTCGCTTACTATCATAGGCAAGTAAATTTAAACTGGGAGCTAAGCATAGATAAGTGCTAATAAATACTAAAAAAAGTATTTGAACAAATTTCTGAGTATAAATATTAAGATTTTTTAGCATAAATAGTATACGGGAGGTTCTACAAGACTGACAAAAATCCATGTTGTATTAGCATGGCTTTTTGTCAATTCATGTTGCTAAATTAGCTTGATCCTCTAATATATGTTCTGCATTTTTGAATAGATACTCCCCCTCCAGCTGTAGCAATCGCAACCCATGAAATTGTATTGGCTGGGGGGATAACTGTTGGAGTCATATCAAATTGACATAAGCCTAATTCTTGGGTGCCGATGATTCTAATCACTGCATTATTTTCTAATGTGACTATGGTAGATTCAACGGTTACTCCTGATGGTACTTTTGAAACCCCATAGGGTTCAAGGTCTCCATCGTTTTGAGTGTTAGGAGCCCCCATTACATCACATGATGTAGTCAGTCCATTATTGTCATTAATACATTCACCAATAGCTAATTGTAAAGAGGCAATACCTGAAATAGTTTTGTTCCACTTGGCAGTGGTCATATAATCTCTATAAGACGGTATGGCGATAGATGCCAGTATGCCAATAATTGAGACAACGATCATTAATTCGATTAAGGTAAAACCTTGTAAATTGGGTTTATGAATTTGTTTCATGGTGATTCCTTGAGGTCTTGTAGGTATCTGAAATTGGTTTAATCTAGAAGCTGAATCAATCCCTTTGGCAATAATAGCTTTCTAGCAATGGTATTAAAAATAAAATCAGTCATTTTAATTGTATTTTTAATGGCACTTTCTTGTATAGAGTGTTGCTATAGTTTTAATAGGGGGTTTTGATGGGGCAGGTAAAGTCTAAGAAAAGAAGGGGTATTATTCGAAACTATATTAGTATCCACTCTATGGTGCAGATGGCTTAAAAAAAAGCCATATTCATTGAATATGGCTTTTTATTTAAGCTAGTTTTGAATTAGCTTGCGCCTTTAATAAAAGTTCTACACTTGTTGTCATCTGTTCCTGAACCAGCTGTATACATAGGAACCCATGCAATGGTACCAGCAGCATTATCAACTTGTGGAGTTATTACAAATGTACATGTATCTAAACCTGCTGCGGTTGTTCCAGTCATGCTAATAGCAGAGGTGGTAGTGACCAATGCGACTGTTGCTCCAGCAACAGCGGCTGTTCCATTTGGTATTGTAGATATACCGTATGGTGTCAGATCTCCAGTTGTGTCGCAAAGTGTAATATCACCACTTTTATCATTCAAACACTCAGAAATTGCAAGTTTTGTTGCAGCAATACCACTAATTGCTTTGCCCCACTTCGCTCTAGTCATATAATCCTGATAAGCAGGAATCGCGATAGATGCCAGAATACCGATAATCGCTACAACGATCATTAATTCAATTAAGGTAAAACCTTTTTGATTTGATTTGTTAATTTTTCTCATGATGTTTCCTTGAAGTTAGATTAAAAAACTCAATTTGTTTAATGCATTAGCCGTGCCATTTTTTATTATTGCAGCTATTGCTTTGTCTTTTAATATAAAAAGATGTTGTATATCAATCATTAATAACTATTTGTTCATTGTTCTTAATGAAGTGCTGGATTGGTGGTTTTCGTTAAATTTAAGAATATGAGTGCTGTAACTTGTAATTAAGTGACAAAAATTGTCAGTTTAATGCTCAGCTAAAACAGGCTGACTATTTATTAAGGAGCCTCTGATTAAGTCCCCCTAAAAAATGAGATAATATGGCTTTAGAATAGATACACAGGGATCTGCCAGAATGAAACAGCTCAGCTTTGCCACTCTCAGTTACCACAATAAAAAAATCACCACCAAACGAGAGAAATTTCTTAATGAAATGGAGCAAGCTGTCCCCTGGAAACGTCTTCTAAAGTCGATTGAACCTCATTACCCCAAAGCAGGTAATGGTCGTCCCCCCATGCCAATGGAATGCATGT
>Ga0209707_1000141_pt1 | contig 49065 bp, 40 predicted proteins | sample EN4Hudsemesocosm_FD_184630 | JGI IMG/M metagenome (GOLD analysis project Ga0209707, IMG submission 184630) | Methane-oxidizing microbial communities from mesocosms in the Hudson Canyon - EN4B Hudson Canyon (SPAdes) (version 2) | ecosystem: Environmental > Aquatic > Marine > Cold seeps | place... | reverse complement strand
CTGTAGCTAATGCTGGTGTAGACCAAGTTGTATTTACTGGTGATTTGGTAACACTGGATGGTAGTGGGTCGAGTGATGCAGACAATGACTTACTGTCTTTTTCCTGGTCTATTATTTCAGCACCAAACTTTAGTACAGCTGGTTTATCCAATACAGCCGTTGAAAGCCCTACTCTAATACCAGATGTTGCTGGCACCTATATTATGCAATTAATTGTTAATGATGGTTTGGCGAATAGTTCGGCGGATACAGTAACCTTAACCGTGACTGATGCACCTACTCTTGCACTTAACTTTTCAATGGTTGAATGGGCTGGTGGTGATGGTAAATTGGTGATCACTGGTTCAGGAGCTGGAAATGGAGAGCAGTATATTGTTCAATACAGTTCTACAGGTGTTCAATTAGGAAGCTTTCGTGCAAAAGGGAATAAATTTGAAGCAGAGATTCAAGTAAATTCAGCAGCACCTTGTAGCATTCGGATTGTTGAAGTAAGTACTGCTGCATTTATGGATCAAGTGGTGAGTAATGCACCTACTGATTGTCAGTAAGTTTAAAACTTGAAGTGACAGAGATATTGCTATTGAACTAAGCCTTTTACGGGAGTAGAAGGTTTAGTAATAATTAAAAAACTTGTTGAAATGGTTTTTAATATGAAAAATACCAAAAAAATATATAAGCAGTTGAGCCTTACTGTTTTTTTACTGTTGACTATGACTGGGTTTAGTTCAGCAGTTTATGCAGTTTCTGATCAATCTAACACTGCTCAGATTCAATCATCTGCTAATAAAAAATTAAGTTACCAGCGGAGCTTTAAAGCTCATAAGGTTCCTGAGCTTGAATTAGTTGATATGCAGGGTAATCAAGTGATCCTTGCTTCGTTGATTAATGCTGAACGTCCGGTATTGTTAAATTTTATTTTCACTACTTGTCCTTCATTTTGCCCGATTTTGAGCGCTACATTTGGACAGGTTCAACATAAATTTGATTCAGATAACCCCATTCGTCCATTACTGGTTTCAATTTCTATTGACCCAGAACATGATACGCCAGAACGTTTGAAGAAATATGCTAGCAAGTTTAAGGCGGGTCCTGACTGGATGTTCTTAACTGGAAGTTATGATGTTATTCTAAAGGTTCAGCAGTTGTTTGATGTCTATAAAGGGGAGAAAATGAATCACCAACCCGTTACTTTATTACACAAACCAGGTGCTTCAAAATGGTTAAGACTGGATGGGTTTACCAGTTCTAAAAATCTATTGTTAGAGTTTAAGCAATTGATGTCAGATCATTCAGACTAATTCCATATTCAGTTTTGGGTATTTAGGTTCACTATAAACACTTAAATAAATTATCCTGATTACGTACGAGTTTCAGCTATTTAACAAAACCACCTACTTAGCAGCTATACGTCATCTCGGCAGGGATTGCCGAGATCCAGAATCCAAGGATGGTATCGCTATAGAAACAAGTTTATGCTTATATTTCAGATCGTACATCCCTATACACTGGACACCAGCGATCCCTGCTGGTATGACGGGACCAGGGGTTCGTTTAGTTGGCTGAAGCTCTTGAATAACAAAATTATAAACCATTGATTTTGTTATTCTTTGATTGGTGGCCGCAAGGGCTAATTCGCTTATGGGTAATCAGCACCTTAAACCAAGGAATGGATACCCAACTTCAATTAACAAAAACACAATACAATCAAAGTGTTATGTTTTTGTTACTTAGAAGGTACATTATTGTAGAGCAGGCTTTAGTATGCTGACACCTCTTAAGCACAGTTATATTTTACTTTCTTGTGACTGGATCTTGGTATCCCTGCCAATATAACGTTTATTTGAAATGTAGCTATATTTAATCATGTCGTAATTGATTCCATAAGGAAAGAAATGTGAACACGTTTAATTCTATTTTTCGGCCAGTTGTTTATTGTTCAAATTTTATTGCTTCTATCTGCTTAAATTTAACTCGTCGATTTGTTCTACTATGCTGTATTTTAGCTTTTGCCAATAGTTCGATATCAATTGCTCAGGCAGATGGCGCTATAGAAAAACTTAAAATTCAACAGGGTAAAAAAATATACCGCGAAGGCGTTTTGCCTTCGGGTGATTTTGTTACCGCGGTGGCTGAAGCTGATATTGAATTGAATGGTTCGCTTGTTGCCTGTGCCAATTGTCATAGATACAGTGGTATGGGGACAAATGAAGGTCAAACTGTTATTGTCCCAGTAACAAAAGAATTTCTTTTTCAACCGAAAACATTAGGTCGCAAAGGGCAAGCAGTCTACGCAACGGAGGGAAAGGGAACTCGTCCAGCTTATGAAACAGAAACACTGATCCGGGCAATTCGTGAAGGTGTGGATCCAGCGGGTCATGTTTTTGATCGTTTAATGCCGCATTTTAATTTATCAGATAACGATGCAGACGCTCTGGTTGCTTATCTAAAAACTCTACATTCCAGTGGCTCACCTGGTGTTGATGAAACTCATATACATTTTGCCACAATCATTACTGAAGGTATTGATGATAATAGTAAGAAGGCAATGATTGATGTTCTGGAAACTTTTTTTAAAGAAAAAAATGCTGGAACAAGGCTTGAGACTCGTCGCTCAGAAAATGCACCTTGGCATAGAGACTGGAAATATCAGTCTTATAGAAAGTGGGCATTGCATCAGTGGGAGCTAAAAGGTGCGGCTGAAACCTGGCCTGCTCAGCTTGAAGAATATTATCGACAGCAACCCGTTTTTGCCATTCTTAATGGCTTAGCTGATGGTAGTTGGGAGCCCATGCATCAGTTTTGTGAACAACATGAGCTTCCCTGTCTTTTTCCTAATACGGATGAACCCATCGTTTCAGAATCCGACTATTATACGATTTATTTTTCTCAAGGTATGACGCTTGAAGCAGATGTTTTGGGGAAGTATTTAAATGCTCAAAAAGATACAGCAGCCCCCAGAAAAATTGTTCAATTGTATCGAATGGGAGAAAAAGGTGAGATTGCAGCGCAGAGAATGAAGCAGAATTTTACAGCTAAAAATTCTGTTGAGCTGATCAATATTCCTTTGCAGATTAACACGGTTCCTGATAAAAAGTTCTGGCAAACTTTATTTCATAAAAACCCAGATACCGACTTTGTTCTATGGTTAGGGACTAAAGATATTGAGTCAATTAGTCAGTTGAAAATATCAGATAAAACACCTTCACGTCTATTTGTTTCTTCTACTTTGCTTCCAAAGTGGAATACAGTCATGCCCGTATTGTTAAAAACTAAAGTGCATGCAGTGCATCCATATCAAAAACCATCGGCTATGTCGATGCATTTATTACGTGTCAATGCCTGGCTGAAAGGTCGAAAAATTATCAATAAACAGCAAAAAATTCAAGCTAATGCTTATTTTACAGTTAGGGCCGTTGGTCGGGCAATCATGCATTTGAGAGATAAGTTTTCTCGTGAATACTTTATCGAACTTGTTGAACATGTCACAGAAAAAATGTTTGTTTCTTCTGTTTACCCACGATTAACATTAGCTCCAGGTCAGCGCTATGCATCAAAGGGTGGCTACATCTTAAAAATAACTGATAAAAAGGGGCAATCTGTTGCACCTGTTAGTGAATGGTTAGTCCCTTAATCACTCTCTATTGAAAGTAACTTTAAATAGATACAAAATGAAAATGACTGGTATTTAATAATGTTTAATAGATCGGCTGTACTTAATTTTTTTATAGTGGCAAATGTATGTTTATTCGCATACATGGTTTTTTATTTTTCTTCTGAAACCTCACAATCAGAGCAAAATATAGCAACAGCTGTTGCTGAACCAGTAAAGTTTTTACCATCTGGCAATAATGAATCAAATGCATTACAAGCCAAAACTAAGTCAATATTATCAACAGCTAGAAACTACCAATCTTTTGATAGCCCAAAAAGAAATGATAATAACAAGCAGGAGCAAAGTGCAATAACTAAGTTATTTAGCAGTGTGAAAAAACTGTGGTCTAGCGACAAACCAGCCACTCAAGCAGGAGCTACAAAAGCTAAGCCTTTTGCGGCAGCTAAAGCTAATTTGGCCAATAATAAGGTTAATGCTATTAAAACGCTATATTATCAACAGCCTGTAACTCATGAAAATAAGGCTCAAGATCAAACAGCAAAAGTATTAGGTATAGACAAAGACCATTATCAGGTGATGAAGGAAGATTATTTTTGTGACTTGGCGGCAACAGCAAGGGAAAACTGTGAACTGCAGCAACGCAGTGATGAGAGCATGGAAATTTGTTTAAAAACTTCGGGGTATTTCACCAATAGTCGACAATGTGGCTATCTGCCATAAAGTTTATTGAAAATATCACCCTGGCTGAGATATCGAAATCCAGTGGCAAAGAAGTATGCACTTAAAGCATAGGTTGGGTGTCGGAATATAAATTTTCTTGATTACCCATAAGCGAATTAGCCCTTGTGACTACTAATCAAAGAATAACAAAATCAATGGTTTATAATTTTGTTATTCAAGAACTTGACTTGTTTAAATTAACCCCTGGTCACGTCATACTAGCAGGGATCGCTGATATCCAGAACACAGGGATGTGCTTCAGTCATTTCACGATGATCGTTATTAACATCCTTGTCACTGGATCTCGGCATCCATGCCAAGATGACGGCTTTAGGCTGGGTAGCGATAACAATAAATAAATTTAGCCATTGTTACTTAATGAAGGTAAATTTAAGTTAATAATTCAACCAACATATTTTCATAAACTTCAGATAAAACCTCTAAATCATCAACCCCTACATTCTCATTGATTTTATGAATGCTTTCATTAAGCGGGCCAAGTTCTATTACTTGAGAGCCAGTAGGTGCAATAAAGCGGCCATCAGAAGTACCACCACCCGTATCGTCTATTGTTTCAAAACCACAGACTTTTTTTATGGCTGTATGAGCGGCTTTGATTAATTCGCCCCCTTCAGTCAAGAACGGGTTGCCAGATAAACGCCACTGCAAATCGTATTTAAAGTCATATTTATCAAAGATTGCTGCCGTACGTTGTTTAATGGTTTCCTGATCCAGCTCAGTACAAAAGCGTAGATTAAACTGAATTTCTAGTTCTCCCGGGATTATATTTTCTGCCCCGGTGCCTGAATTGATATTTGAAACCTGTAAACTGGTCGGTGGGAAAAACTGGTTACCGTTATCCCAAACCTCTTCTGTTAGCTCTTTAAGTGCAGGTGCAAATGCATGAATAGGATTTTCTGCAATTTCAGGATATGCAACGTGGCCTTGTATGCCATGAACAGTTAATTTTGCACATAATGAACCACGGCGACCCACGCGTATGACATCGGCAATTTTTTTATCACTGGATGGTTCACCAACCAGACACCAGTCTATTTTTTCGTTACGTTTTTCCAGTACTTCAACAACTTTAACCACACCATTAGTGGCAATACCTTCTTCGTCACTGGTAATCATTACCGCAATAGAGCCAATGTGATCTGGGTGATTAGTAATAAAGCGTTCGACAGCGGTAATAAAGCAGGCAATCCCGCCTTTCATATCAGCTGCACCACGCCCATAGAGTTTGCCATCTCTGATAGTGGGCTCGAAGGGAGGGGAGTCCCAGCGATCTAATGGACCAGGAGGTACCACATCAGTATGACCTAAAAATGTTAACAGGGGTTTGACCTCGCCACGGCGTAACCAGATGTTCTGGGTGTCATCAAAGTTTAAACGCTCTTCTTTAAAGCCAATTTTGCTAAGGCGTTCGACAAGAACATCTTGGCAACCTGCATCTTTTGGAGTGACTGATTCTCTGCTGATGAGGTCTTTTAGTAAAGTTAATGTTTCGCTCATAATTCCGCTTGATAGTTTTCTGCTTTAAATCCTACGATCATCTTTTCCCCAGTGTCTAATACTGGGCGTTTGATTAATGTTGGCGTTTCTAGCATATATTTCATTGCAGAGACTTTAGAAACTGATTTTTTTTGTTCATCAGTCAATTTACGCCAGCTTGTACTTTGTTTATTTAGTAATTTTTCCCAGCCTAAGGCCGATTCAAATGACTCAAGTAATTCAGTCGTCAGGCCTTGTTTACGATAATCATGGAATTGAAATTCAATATTGTTATCTTGTAACCAATCTTTGGCTTTTTTAACGGTATTGCAATTGCTGATACCATAAAGAGTATGCATGTTATAGCTCGCTATTTAATAAATCTTCAATACTGGGTAGGTCTTTGTCTTTATGTCTGTATGATTTATATAAATCGATAAATTCCATAAAGGCTTGTTCTAAATCATCAAGAATGCCTTCTTCATTTTCTCTGTCTTCAGCAGGAATATCAGGGGTTTCCAGGTATTCTTTTTGAAGGTCTATTTCACTATTTAACGATAAAATGGCGTAAAGGACGGCATTGCTGGATAAGGCTTCAGACATAGTTTTATATATTTAATGTAGTGTGCGTCAATATAAATGACTTTGCGTAATTATACAGTTGTAAGCTGGACAAGTGATAAAGTAATTCAATACTTCTAAGTAACAAAGGTAAAGTTTTTTTATTGTTTTGCTACCCTGCCTAAAATCGTCATCTTGGCATGGATGCCGAGATCCAGTGACAAGGATGTTAACAACGATCATCGTGAAGTGACTGAAGCACATCCCTGTGTTCTGGATACCAGCAATCCCTGCTGGTATGACGTGACCATAATGTAGTTTAAATGGCTGAAGCTTATGGGCAATCAAGTATTAACAAAGTTTCTTGTTAGTGTTGAGGTGGTATATTCAAATATAAAATTTTCTCGACTAAAAAATAATTTTATTGTAAGCCTAAATATCGGTCATAAATAAGAATTTCAGTTAAAATACTGCATTGCCTATCCCAAGTTGTTAATAATGAAAAAACATTCTCCACAAACCGATTTTGAATCATTTTCCTTTTCTGATGATATTTTATCCGCCATTAAACAGATGGGGTTTGAAAAGCCAACTGATATACAGATTAAAACGATACCTGCTGTATTAGAAGGAAGAGATGTTTTAGCGCGTGCTGATACAGGGTCTGGAAAAACAGCTGCCTTTGCATTGCCTTTACTGGATAGCATGAGTAATGAAAATATTTATTCTCGTATAGGGCGAGATAAACGTTTTGATGGGGCGAATAGAGTCGCTAGTAATTGTGTGCAAATTTTGGTTCTTGTTCCTACCAGGGAATTAGCAATACAAGTTGCTGAAGTTTTTGCCCAGCTTGCTGTCAATATCACGCCAGAGATAAAATGCCAGAGTGTTTATGGCGGGGTAAAAATTAACCCTCAAATGATGGCTTTGCGGGGTGGTGCTGATGTTTTAGTTGCAACTCCTGGGCGTTTACTCGATCTAGTTGAGCAAAATGCAATTAAATTTAATCAAATAAAAGCTTTAGTGATTGATGAAGTGGATCGCCTGATGAAAGGTGATTTTCAGGAAGAGATTGAACGTATCAGTAAACTGTTGCCCAATAAGCGTCAGAATCTAATGTTTACTGCGACTTTTCCAGAAAGTATTAGTCGACTAGTGCGTGAAGTTATGACTGATCCTGCGATTATTAATATGGATGAGTTTGTTGATGAATTGGAAATTGAGCAACGGGTGATTACGGTAAATCATCATCAAAAAAATGATGTATTAGCTGAGTTGCTACATAAAAATGATTGGGAGCAGGTGTTAATTTTTTGTAGCGCCAAGCGAACTTGCGATAATCTAGTTAAAAAACTGGAAAAAAGAAGTATCGACGCGGTGGCTATGCACAGTGATATGCATCAGTCCAAACGTTCGGGGGCATTAACAAAGTTTAAAGCGGGTGAAATTCGCATTTTAATTGCAACTGATGTGGCAGCAAGGGGGATTGATATTAAACAGCTTCCTTGTGTGATTAATTATGACTTGCCTCGCTCACCCAATGATTATATTCATCGAGTGGGTCGGACTGGACGTGCAGGTGAACAAGGTCATGTTATTTCTTTAATTGCACATCATGAGTTTCAGCATTTCTCAGTGATAGAAAGACATAATGCACTTAACCTGGAAAGAGAAGAGCTAGAAGGTTTTGAGATTGATGAAATAGCACCGCCTTTACCCCGTAAAAGCCCTAAGAAGAAAAAAGCAAAGTTAAATAAAAAACAGAAATTAAAGCAGGATAGTGGTGAGCCAGAACCCGTTTCAGAGCCTGATAAGCAAACTGAAAAAAAGGAAAAAGAAGTAAAGCAGGAAGAACCTGCAGTCAATGCCGATATTTGGGGTAAGTATCAGAAAAAGTAAGCGATAGTAGAGACGTTGCATGCAACGTCTCTACAGTTATTGATGGGTTTAGGACGAAACAAAGCGTTCGCTATAGATATGTTCTTTATTTACCCCGGCTTCCAGTGCAGCCTGAGTTGAAGCTTCAACTAAAATGGGCGGACCGCAGAGATAAACATCGCTTGCTGAGCCATTTTTCTCAAGGTGCGCTTTAAAAGCATCGACTGGTGTGCCGATAAATCCTTTCCAGTTATCTTCTGGTTTCCAGACGCATATTTCTACAGTTAACTGCGGCAGGCTTTGTTGTAGCGTTGTGAGTTCTTGTTGGCATAATATTTCTGCTTCATTATTAACTCCCAAAAATAAATGGGTGGGATGATCTTCAGCCCACTCAGCCATTCTGCTTAAAATAGATAAGAAAGGTGATAAGCCTGTGCCACCAGCAATAAAGCAACGTGGATTAGCACTTTGTTTGTTGATAACAAATGCCCCTGAGGGAGCATGAACTAATATATGTTGTCCAATCGCTGTTTGTTGTAAAAATTCAGAGAATTTTCCATCGGGCTGTAAGCGAATTAAAAACTCCAAACGACCCTCCCAATTAGTGGTATTGGATAGGGAGTATGCACGCATTAAGTCTAAGTTGGGTATTTCCAGTTCGACAAATTGCCCAGGTTCAAAGTCAAATGCTAAACCAACTTCTGGATCATCCTGTAATTGTAAAACAACCTTCAAGGTGCGTTCTGCAATTTTATCTATGCTAATAATCTCAGCATCTCGGGGAGCCGTTAAAGTTTGCTGGATGCATTCTGCATCATAGGGTAGCGTGATTTGTAGATCTGATTCAGGAATAGCGCGGCATAATAAAATATCACCACTTTTAACTGCCTCTGCTGATAAAACTTCATCACTATAACTATCTAACTGATAATCACCCGTTTTACAGGTGCCAAGGCAAGCGCCGCAAATGCCTGATTTGCAACCAAAGGGAGGGTAAAGGCTTGCCGCTTCAGCAGCATCCTGAACATTTTGTTTGTCATCACAAGAAAATTCAAATTGATGATTATCTCGTGTTGATAAGGTGATTTTGTGACTCATAGGTTTTTCTATGTGAGTAAATGGTTTGTGGTAGAAAAATAATAAGTGCTGATAATATGCAGGGCATCAATTATATTTTGATGCCCTGCATATTTCAGTACGTCTTATTGATAACGATCTTAAGCCGCTTTGTTTAATGCAGCAGACAAATCATCAGCTGCAATACCATTGGGTTTGATGTCAAATTCTTTTACCAGGATATCTAACACGGTGGGTGTTAAAAATGCAGGAAGTGTAGGGCCTAAATGAATGCCTTTAATTCCAAGTGACAATAAGGCTAATAAAACAGCTACTGCTTTTTGTTCAAACCATGAAATCATCAGGGACAGAGGCAGGTCATTCACTTCACAGTCAAATGCATCAGCTAAAGCACTGGCAATTTGAATGGCGGAATAAGCATCATTACATTGACCAATATCCAGTAATCGTGGAATGCCACCGATATTACCAAAATCTTGTTCATGGAAGCGGTATTTTCCACATCCCAAAGTTAATATTACACAATCATCAGGTGTTTGTTCTGCTAACTCAGTGTAATAATTACGCCCTGGTGCAGCACCATCACAACCACCTACAAGGAAGAAATGACGGATATCACCCCCTTTCACTGCTTCAATCACTTTATCGGCAACACCCAGTACGGCATGTCGTCCAAACCCTACGGTTACAGATTTTTCTTCTGCATCTTCTTTATATCCTGGCATTGCTTTTGCGACTTGAATAACCGGGGTAAAATTATGGCCTTCAATATGACGAACACCTGGCCAGCCGACTGGACCTGCAGTAAAAATACGGTTTTTATAGGCAGGCGTGGGTTCGATCAGACAATTAGATGTCATTAGGATAGGGCCAGGGAATGCTGCAAACTCAGTATGTTGATTTTGCCAAGCACTACCATAGTTTCCTGCTAAGTGACTGTATGCGCGTAGTTTGGGATAGGCATGTGCAGGTAACATTTCACCATGAGTATAAATGTTGATACCCATGTCTTTGGTTTGTTCAAGCAATTCATATAAATCTTTTAAATCATGTCCACTGACAAGAATCGCTTTACCTTTTATCGGTGTGATTCTTGCCTGAGCAGGTGATTGGGCACCAAAATTACCTGTATTGGCACCATCCAGAACTTCCATCACTTTTAAGTTAATACTGCCAACTTCTAAATTACCTGCCAGTAATGCAGAAGCATCGGTTGGTTCATCAGCCAGGAAATCCAGAGTTTTTTCTATACCTGCATAAATTTCTTCATCTTCACCACCTAAAACATAGGCATGATAGGCATAAGCAGCAACCCCTTTTAAACCATAAAGCATCATGGCTCTTAGACCAACAATATCTTCGCCAACAGTTTCCAGGTCTTTATCTATTGCAGCTGATTGAGCCTGAATTTCTAGGGCAGACTGTGTTGTAGCAGGTTTCCATGTGGCTGGTCCCTGTAATGAATCAAGTGTTATACCTTGTGCTTTAGCAGCTTCTTCATACAGTGATTTAACACGGTCACGGTGTTCAGCGGCTTGCTGAATTAAAGTAACAAATTTAGGGGCAGAAAAATTAACATTGGTTAGAGTCGTAAATAAGCCGTAAAGGATAAAGCTATCAGCTTGATTGTCTGTTTTACCTAGCTCACGTGCACGTTTTGCATACTGCGCAATGCCCTTTATGGCATAAACTAATAAATCCTGTAAATCTGAGGTAGTGGCATCTTTCCCGCAAATTCCAATAGCCGCAGAACCGCAGCCATCTCCATTTTCTGAACGTGTTGTTTGTTCGCATTGATAGCAAAACATAAGGTTCTCCCAAGCAAAATATATAATGAGGTGCTAATATAGTGATGTAATCTTATACTGTCATTGATTTAAATCAAGTGGTCGATAAATAATGGATGTTTTGCGTCAAAATATACTCTTTTCTGCTTTAAATGCAGAGCAGTTCACACGAGTTTCAGCGGGTTCTAAAGTTATTGAGTTAAAAGAAGGTGAGGTGTTATTTCAACAGCAACAAAAGGCTGACTATTTTTATATGTTAGAGACGGGCGATATTAAGTTATATCGTTTATCACCCGATGGTGCTGAAAAAGTCATTGAATTAATCAAAGCAAAGCAAACATTTGCTGAGGCCATGATGTTTATGGAGGGGGGTTTCTATCCAGTTAATGCCCAGGCTATATCAGATAGCCGTTTGATTGGCGTAGAAATGGCAATGTTTAGAGATTTATTGGAACACTCTCCTAAAACCAGCTTAAAAATTTTAGGCTATATGAGCAAGCGTTTGCACGGTTTAGTTCAGGAAATTGATCAGTTAAGTCTACAAAATGCAAAAATGCGTGTTATTCAGTTTTTGCTGGGGGAGCTTCCAGCTGATGCTATTTCCCCTTGCCAGTTGCAATGGAACACACCAAAAACGGTGCTTGCATCAAGATTATCGGTACGGCCTGAGACATTCTCTAGAACCCTGCGGCAATTAACACAAGAAAAGTTAATTAAGGTGGATGGGAAAAGTATTGAGATCTTGGATATTGAAGGGTTAAAGGGATATTGAAAACTTTTATGATGACTGAAATAGCGGCTTTGTATTACCAATGTGACTTTATTAATGAATCCATTAAGTTGTGCCAACAAGGTGTTGGCACAACGGTAGAATAATGCCGGTTATTAGTCACGCAATAATTCATTAAGACCTGTTTTGCTGCGAGTTCTTTCATCAACCTGTTTGATGATTACCGCACAATACAAGCTGTAAGTACCGCATTTTGAGGGTAAGTTACCTGGAACAACAACAGAACCTGCAGGTACACGGCCGAATGTAATTTCGCCAGTCATACGGTTGAATATCTTGGTACTTTGACCAATATATACACCCATTGAAATAACAGCACCTTCTTCAACGATTACGCCTTCAACGATTTCTGAACGTGCACCGATAAAACAGTTATCTTCAATAATAGTCGGGCCAGCTTGTAATGGCTCTAAAACGCCACCAATACCTACACCACCTGATAAATGGACGTTTTTACCAATTTGTGCACATGAACCAACAGACGCCCAGGTATCAACCATAGTACCGCTGTCTACATAACCACCGATGTTGACGAAAGAAGGCATTAATACTGCACCAGGTGCAATGTAAGAACCGTGACGAGCAACAGCATTAGGCACTACACGAACGCCGCCTTTAACAAAATCTTCAGGTGAATGAGTAGAAAATTTAGCTTCTACTTTATCGTAGTAACGAGTGTTTCCACCTTCGATAACGCGATTCTCGTTGATTCTGAAAGAAAGTAAAACAGCTTTTTTTAACCATTGGTTAACGACCCATTCGCCACTGGTTTTTTCTGCAACACGAGCAGTACCCGCATCCAGCATGTTAATAGCTTCTTCAACAGCTGAACGGATTTCAGCTGAAACATTTGCTGGTGAGATGTCGGCGCGGTTTTCAAAAGCGTCGTTTATGATTTTTTCTAAGTTTGACATATATTTTTAGTCTAAAGTGTTAATGAAATTTTTAATTCTGTTAGCTGCATCTATGCATTCTTCTACAGGTGCAACCAAAGCAATTCGTACATGGTTTTTCCCAGGGTTAATAGCGTTTGCATCACGAGATAAAAAACTACCTGGTAGAACCGTTATGTTTTCCTGAGCAAATAATTTTTGGGCAAATTCAGCATCATCAATTGATGTCTTTAGCCAGATATAAAAGCTTGCAGGCGGTTTGGTAATTGTACAAACATCTGACAAAATGTCTATAAAAGCGGTGAATTTTTGTCTATATAAGTCCCTGTTTTCCTTAACATGTTCTTCGTCTTGCCAGGCTGCAATACTGGCGTATTGAGTGGATAAGGGAAGGGCGCAACCTTGATAGGTTCTGTATTGGAAATATTTTTTTAAAACGGTTGCATCGCCAGCAACAAATCCAGATCTCAGACCAGGGGCATTAGATCTTTTTGATAGACTCTGGAACATCACACAGTGCTGGAATTCTTTATTTCCCGCAGTATAAGCTGATTGTAATAAGCCCTGAGGTGGATTGTTTTCATCATCATAAATTTCTGTATAGCATTCATCAGATGCAATGATGAAATCATATTTTTCAGCTAATGCAATGAGTTTTAGATGATTTTCTTTTGAAATGACTGCGCCTGTCGGGTTACCTGGTGAGCAAATAAAAATGAGTTGACAGCGTTGCCATATTTCATCAGGTACAGAGTCAAAATCAGGTAAATAACCTGAAGCTTCTGTGGTGTTTAAAAAATAGGGTTCTGCTCCTGCCAGTAACGCGGCGCCTTCATAAATCTGATAAAAAGGGTTAGGCATGATGACGATAGCATCAGGTTTAGATGAATCAACCACTGCTTGAGCAAATGAAAACAAAGCTTCACGTGTACCACTGACAGGGATAACCTGGTTCTCAATATTGATATTCTTGGTAGGAATACCAAAACGTTGCACTATCCAGTCTGCGATAGCGGTTCTGAGCTCAGGAATACCTTTTGTTGTTGGGTATTTAGCTATGCCGTCCAGGTGTTTGGTCAAGGCGTCATGTATAAACTCTGGTGTCTTGTGTTTGGGTTCACCAATTGATAAGGCTATATGCGTTTTTTCTTGTGGTGGTGTTATGCCTTTTTTTAATTGAGTAAGCTTTTCAAAAGGATAAGGGTGTAACAGATCTAAATTTGGATTCATGTATTCAGGGTTATTTGCTACAGCGAGGCGTTTTGCCGATTGATTGCGTGTGTTGATAAAACTGCATGGCCTTTGGCATGTGTTCAGATAATTCTGTTATGCGGGTATTACTTGAAGGGTGGGTAGACATGAATTCTGCAGGTTGTTGGTTATTACTTGCTGCCCCCATTTTTTTCCACAAGTCGATGCTCTGTCTTGGGTCAAAGCCTGCTTTAGCCATTAAATCCAGTCCAATAATGTCGGCTTCACCTTCGTGTATTCGACTATAGGGTAAAATTAAGCCGTATTGGGCGCCAATACCTAAAGAACCAACGGCAATTTTCCCTAAAGTAGACGATGGGGAGCTGACGGCAGTAATTAGCGGTATGGCAGTATTGATAAAAGATTTTTGAGACATTCTTTCATTACTATGCCTGGCAAGTACATGCCCCACTTCATGCCCAATAACAGCGGCGAGTTGGTGTTGATTATCAACTAAATTTATTAGCCCTGTATGAACGCCAATTTTATTACCAGGTAGAGCAAAAGCGTTTAATGAATCATCATCAAAAACCACAACTTCCCAGTGGCCCCCCGTTTCGTAAGTAATAGCTTCGGCAACGCAGTTAACAAACTGAGTGTGTCGTGAGCTTTTGCTTTGAGTTTTGTCTTTTTTTAAACTATCAAAAGCCTGTAACCCCATTTGATTCAATTCTGAGTCTGACTTGTAAATAAATTGAGACCTACCTGTTGGACTTGTTGCGCAGGCGGTGACTAAGCAACAACATAGAGCAGGGGCTATTATCTTCAACATAAGATCAATTATCTGATAAAACCTAGCATTTTAACTTAAATTATGTCTTATTTATAGTTTAATCAATGATTTTAATGTCGATGTAAAACGGCAAGAACCTGGTTGAGTTATTAAGGTTTAAATTAGTTAGGACTTTTGTCTTTAAGTTGCCAGGATGGTTAATACCCACTGTATTGACAAGGTTTAAATTATGTGGTCATGATTAGAGCTTAAATAAAGCATTTAAAGCTATATAAAGTTAGAGATTGGCTAGTAAATATGTTTGAATAGAAGGTGATTAAAAACATGAAGATAATTGAAAAATAGCATAATGAATAATGGTATGACTGAGTCTATAGATGTTTTTCCCTGGAATAAAAATTTCGAGACGGGGATTGCTCAGATTGATGAGCAGCATCAGGTGATTATTAAGTTAATCAACAAAATGGCTACTTATATAGGTAATCAATCAGATACACATTCATTGGACAGCGTATTTACTGAATTGACCAACTATACTATTTATCACTTTGAATCTGAAGAGCTTGTTTGGGAAAAGTATTTATCAGCTGATTCAAGTTTTGATGAACATAAAAAAGCGCACGAAAGGTTTATTTCTGAAGTCTGCGAAATAAAACAACAAAAAGAAGGTAAATCAAATCAGCAAATAAGTGAAGATGTGCTTTCATTTCTAACGCATTGGCTGGCTTTTCATATTCTGGATAGTGATATGCGGATGAGTAAAGTTATCTTTGCTATCAAGTCAGGAATTGCCTTGGAAGCCGCTAAGCAGTCTGCAGATAAGGAAATGAGCGGAGTGACCAAAATTATGATTGATACTACGCTTTCTATGTATGATCATTTGTGTATACGAACCCTGGATTTAAAACGGGAAATTAATTCACGAAAAAAAACAGAAAGTAAATTGCTTTTAGCCGCTGGTGTTTTTGAAAATACTCTGGAAGCAATTTGTATTACAGATGAGAACAGTCTCATCATTAATGCTAATCCAGCTTTTTATCAATCCACAGGGTATCTTGAGCAAGAAGTTATTGGAAAGCATATAGGGGTGCTTAAATCAGGGTTAACAGATGAAAGGCTGCTTGGTTCAATATGGCAGCAACTGGATGAAAAAGATCACTGGAGTGGCGAGATCAACAGTAGAAACAAGGATGGGGAAATTCAGTCTGAATGGCTTGCGTTATCAACTATTAGGAACGAGAAAAATCAGATAAGTAATTATATTGGAATTTTCTCAAATATTTCTCGTTTGATTAAAAATCAGCTTAAGCTTGAGCATATTGCACATCACGACCCGTTAACAGAATTGCCTAATCGATTGTTGCTAGCCGACCGGATGGAGCAGTCAATTGCAAATGCCAAGCGGAAAAAAGAACGGTTTGCAGTCTGTTTTCTTGATCTGGATGGCTTTAAGCCAGTTAATGATTTTTATGGGCATGATACGGGAGACAGCTTGTTGTGTGAAATTGCACAACGAATTAAAAATATTGTTAGAGGTAATGATACCGTTGCTCGTATAGGTGGTGATGAATTTGTTGTTTTATTAAATGAAATTCAATCAACCGATGAAAGTGAGACCTTTTTAGCACGATTGCTGGAAGAAATTACCAGGCCAATTCTCATTAATCATGTTGCTCATAAAGTTTCGGCTAGTATAGGTGTAGCTATCTATCCAGATGATGGAAATGATGCAGGAACTTTATTACGCTATTCTGATGAAGCGATGTATGAAGCTAAACGACAGGGTAAAGCCAGGTATCAACGCTACCGTAGCCAATAAAAAAATTGTTTTGCTCAAGTGAATGAAATTTAATAGTGGAGAGTAGGGATGACCAGTAAGGAAATTTTAATAGGTGGCAAGGATGGGCAACAGGTCATTATGGATGCTGCAATGGGTAACCGCCATGGTGTTATTTCTGGAGCAACAGGGACAGGCAAAACGATTACTTTACAGATTTTAGCTGAATCATATTCTCGTTTAGGGGTGCCGGTTTTTTTAGCGGATATAAAAGGTGATTTATCAGGTATCGCCAGAAAGGGAAAAGCACATTCAAAAATATCTGAACGTGTTAAGAATATACAAATCAGCGAGTTTAATTTTCAGGCTAACCCAACGGTCTTCTGGGATATTTTTTCTAAACAAGGGCATCCGGTAAGAGCAACAATTTCTGATCTAGGGCCTTTATTAATGAGTCATATGCTTGAATTGAATGATACTCAAACAGGTATTGTTTACAGTTGTTTTAAAATTGCTGACGAGCAGGGCTTATTGTTGTTAGATCTTAAGGATTTTCGATCCATGCTTAACTGGATGGGAGAAAATGCCAAAGAGTTAAAGTCTGAATATGGCAATATTTCATCAGCAAGTATTGGTGCAATACAGCGCCGATTATTGGTGCTAGATGAACAAGGTGCGAGTGAATTTTTTGGTGAGCCAGCCGTACAGTTAGATGACTTTTGTCGAACTGATTTTTCAGGTAATGGGGTGATTAGTTTGCTTGATGCAACGGTATTAACCCAAAAATCCCCACGACTTTATGCGGTATTTTTATTATGGTTACTTTCTGAATTGTATGAAAATATGCCAGAAGTGGGCGATGCCGATAAACCTGAATTAGTTTTATTTTTTGATGAAGCTCATTTGCTGTTTGACCAGGCTCCAGGTGTTTTGGTTGATAAAATTGAACAAATTGTTCGATTAATACGCTCAAAAGGCGTCGGGGTTTATTTTATTAGTCAAAGTCCACTGGATATTCCAGAAGATATTTTGGGGCAATTAGGTTTAAAAATTCAGCATGCTTTAAGGGCTTATACCCCAAAAGATAAAAAAGTGATTAAAGCTGTAGCCGAAACCTTTCGAAGTAATCCAAAGCTGGATGTTGAGCAGGTTATTAAGGAATTACAAACTGGGGAAGCATTAGTTTCAGTACTAAATAAAGATGGCAGTCCCGAGCCAGTAGAAAGGGTGTTAATTAAACCGCCTGAATCTCAGATGGGGCCAGTATCAAAAGATGAGCGTGAGGAAATAATCTCTCGCTCTCCTTTTAAAGGCAGGTATGATCAAGACCTGGATAGGGAATCAGCTTATGAAGTTTTGAAAAAAAGAGCTGAACAGACAGATATTGAAAGCAAATCTGAAAAAAAATCTAAAAGTCGACATTCAACAGCAAGTTCACGAGGTAGGCAAAGTGTTGGTGAGGCTTTGCTAAAAAGTGCTGCAAGAAGTATTGGTAGCCAAATTGGACGACAAATTATTCGTGGAATTATGGGCTCTTTGTTAGGTGGTAGAAGGTAATTAGGTCTATGCCGTTGTGAGAATCCTTTTCCTGGAAAAGGATTCGGGTTTCGCTATATAAAAGACGGCTAGCATAGTATTTCTATTATCTAAAACAATTCCCAAACTGGTTTGATATTGTCAGGTAACGGGGCTAATCTGCCTAGTTCTACCCATTGATTGCTTGGTGAATGAAAGTCAGAACCAATCGATGCCGCAAGTTCATATTTGTTTGCATATACCATTGAACGTCTTATTTCATCGGGCGAACTTCGCCCGGTTACTACTTCAATACCTTGTCCGCCCATTTCTTTAAATGCAGCCAGAAAACGTCTCATCCAGCTTGCGGTTAATTTATAGCGTAAAGGGTGGGCAACAACGGCTACGCCCCCAGCCTGATTAATCCAGTGAATCGCATCATTTAAATCAGACCAGACAGTTGAAACAAAAGCAGTTTTACCTTTGCCTAAATAACGATCAAAAGCTTGTTGTTGAGTTGATACATAATTATTGTCAAGTAAAAAACTGGCAAAATGGGCACGGGTAATCATTCCACCCTGTGCGGCTTTAGTGACGCCTTCAAAAACATTGGGGATACGTCTTTTTTCTAATTTTAGGGCGATTTTTTTTGCCCGTTCAATTCGAAGAGATTGCAGGCTTGTAATTCCAGAAACCAGTATTTCGTTTTTTGGGTCAATATTCAGGCCAACAATATGGAAACATTTGTTTTCCCAGGTAGTAGAGATTTCTATGCCGGGTATAAAGTTAATGTTATTGGCTAAAGCCACTTTTGCTGCTTCAGCTTGTCCATTAATAGTATCGTGGTCTGTTAAAGCAATTGATGTGACTTCATGTTCCTTGGCACGTAGTATGACATCAGTGGGTGATAATGTACCGTCCGAGGCGGTAGAGTGACAATGTAAATCGTACTTTTCAGTCATTATTGATATTCGCCATAAAGTTTTGCATACAGACCATTGTTATTAATTAAAGTTGCATGTTGCCCTTGTTCACAGATTCTGCCTTCTTCAAATACATAGACATGATCGGCTTGTTTTACTGCACTGAGACGGTGAGCAATAATGATGGTTGTTCTGCCACTTAAAAACTTGGCTAGCGCTTTATGTAACCTTTGTTCTGTATCAGTGTCGAGAGCTGATGTCGCCTCATCTAAAATGACAACACTGGGTTTTGCAACAATCATTCTGGCAATTGCCAGGCGTTGGCGTTGGCCGCCTGAAAGGCGCATGCCTTGTCTGCCTACAATAGTATCTAATCCCTTATCAAGACCTAAAACAGTCTGTTTAAGTTGAGCTATTTCTAGAGCATCCCATAATGCCTGGTCCGATACTCTCCGACCTAGGGTAAGGTTTGCTCTGATTGAGTCATTAAATAATGCAGGGTGTTGTAAAACAGTTGCCACATGTTCGCGAACCACTTCAAGGCCAATCTTGTTAATAGGTGAGCCATTAAAATAGATCATACCTTCGTTTGGTGGGTATAGGCCTATTAATGTTTGAGCTAAAGTGGATTTTCCTCCGCCACTGGCACCCACTAAGGCAACTTTTTCACCCGCGGAAATGGATAGATTGATGCCATTTAAAATAGGGTCTTCTTTATAGCTAAAATGCAGGTCTTTAATGGTGATAGAAACAGTCTTATCAACAATAAAAGGGTTTTCAAGGTGGGGATAATGAGGTTCTTGTTGTAAAGAATACAATGTGTTGATTCTGTTTAATGCCGCTTTAGCAGCAAAGAAGGCGTGTTGAATACTTAGGATTTCTTGTACCGGAGCCATCATAAACCACAGGTAACCAAAAACAGCCAGCATCTGACCTATGCTGAGGTCCGAATAGAACACCATAAGCATGGCTGTTGCTCTGAAGATATCAAAGCCGAACAAAAAAACTAGAAAGCTTAACCGAGCTGCTGCATCACTTTTCCAGGCAAATGTGGTGGCGTGTGATTTAACGGTATGTGCAGATTCTATTAGTTGCTGGCAATAGTGTTTTTCTCTGTTACTGGCTCGAATTTGGTGTATTGCTTCTAAGGTTTCTGTTAAAGATTGCTGAAAAATACTATAAGCCGAATTCTCTTTCGCTTTTAGATCTTTAATTCGTGAACCGATTTTCTTGGCAAAATAAATAACCAGAGGATTCAACAATAAAATAAATAAGCCTAATTGCCAGTGCATCCATAACAGTATGATAGCAGTGCCAATAATGGTCAGACTGGCTATTAGTAATTTGCTAATGGTTGTGCCGATAAAGTTATCGAGGGTGTCAAGGTCGGTTACCATATGAGTGACAACCGCCCCGGTTCCTAAGCTTTCATATTCAGACATGGAAATACTTTGTAAGCGATTGATCAGGTCTTTGCGGATACAAAAAATAACGTCTTTGGAAATAATTGAAAACTGGCGGCCTTGAATAATGTTAAAAATTATCGAAAGAATCCTGAGAAATAAGCTGAAAACCAAAACAGCAGCAATGTAAATAATCGGCTGTTGCCATTCGACAGGCAATAAAAGGTTAATCGTAGAGCTGATGGTGCCTGGGTTGTTTAATAGCACTTCGTCAACCAGCAAAGGCATCAATAAAGGTACAGGTACACTGGAAATTGTTGCTAGAATTGCGATCCAGTGCGCATTAAAAAGTTCTTTTTTGTGCTTAAGAGCAATTTCATAGATATAATTCCATGAATATTGCGTTTGTTTGGGTTTTGAAAATGCAGAATTGTTGCGAGCCACTTTTATATATCTATAAAAAGAAAGTAAGCGAAGAATTATAACGGTCAGACCAATAATAGGAAAACTACATTTTTGTTTTAATTTAATTATGATAAAAAAAATAATAATTTTTTTAATTTTAATCGTGCCGTTACAGGTCTCAGTTGCATCAAAGTTATCTCTGGAGGAGCAAAGAAGTGAATTTTTATTAGCTCAGAAAATGATTGCTAAGGGAAGGTCGCCTTTGTCTTTTAGTCGTGATGATGTGTTGTCAGACTATCCTTTATATCCATATATACAATATCAATGGTTAATCAAACATTTAGAACAAACTAAAAAAATTAAAGATTTTTTAAGATATTACAAAGACACGCGCTATGCAGGTTTGTTGAGGTATAAATGGCAGATTTATTTGGCAAAACATAAAATATGGCCAGAATTTATTGAGCAATACCAAAAGACTAAGAATATCAAATTGCAGTGTTATTACTATCGCGCTAAGTATAATGTGGGTGCTAAAAAAGAGGCATTAACGGGGGCAAAAAGAATATGGGTTCAACCTAAATCTCAACCCAGTGAGTGTGATCCCATTTTTAAAGTTTTATTGAAATCAAAATATCTGACTAAGGATATGCTTTGGCAGCGATTTGATGCAGCGATAACAAAGGGTAAATTTCCGGTTGCAAAATATGTCATGGGTTTGATGGGTAAAAAAGACCGAAAAGTTGCGCAGCTTTGGTTAAAAGTTCATTCTAATCCTTCGCTTATTACAAATCAGAAGTTGTTAAATAAAAAACAGGCTCAGGCGGGGTTAATTTTTGCTCATGGTATTGATCGTCTGGCCAGAAAGAAGACCCTGGCCAAAGCGATTGATCTTTGGGATGCACGCAAAAAAGATTACATCATAAATGAAGCAACCATTCGACGTATTGAGCAGCGTTTGGCTATGTCATTGGCCTATAATCGAAATGATAAGGCTTATAGTCGATTGAGTGTGCTGAGTAAACCTGATGAGGTAGCAAAAGAATGGCGGATTCGGACAGCATTAAGAGCACAAGACTGGCCAAATGTTGCAGAATCAATTGCTGCATTAAGCAAGGAAGATAAAAAAAAGGAAAAATGGCGATATTGGTTGGCTAGAGCATCTGAAAATATAGATAAACCTAAAGTGGCCAGTTTTATTTATTCAAGATTAGCTGTAGAGAGGAGTTTCTATGGTTATTTATCGGCTGAGAAGCTTAACTTAAAATATCAGTTATCTGATAACCCTATTCAGGTTATGCCTGAAATGTTTAAAAGGTTTAAGCACAAAAAAGACTTTCTGGTTGTTTCTGAATTGATCGCAATTGAGAAGAATAATGAGGCAAGAAGGCAGTGGTGGTATGCGATAAGAAAGTTAAATAAAAAAGATATTTTGATGGCAGCTAAATATGCTCAAGAGCTTGGCTGGAAGCAAGTTGCTATTTTTACATTGGCAAAAGCTAAATATTGGGATGATGTTGCAGTGCGTTTTCCAATGGCTTATAAAAAGCAAGTACAGCAAAATGCTAAAATTCAGAAATTAAATCCAGCCATCATTTTTGGTTTAATTCGCAGAGAAAGTGCCTTTAATAAAAATGCTCGGTCGCCTGTTGGAGCGAGAGGGTTGATGCAAATAATGCCAAAAACAGGGCAGCAGATTGCAAGAGAGTTAAAGGAGAAATGGAGAAGTAAGCAGGCGTTAATGAACCCTGCGACTAATCTTAAATACGGTTCATATTATTATAAGCAGTTATTGAATCAGTTTAATGGTCATTATGCATTGGCTGCGGCAGCATACAATGCCGGGCCGCATCGTGTGAAACGCTGGCTGCCTGCTGAAAATACATTGGCAGCAGATATCTGGATTGAAACAATCCCTTTTAAGGAAACAAGAGCTTATGTTTCTGCTGTTTTGACTTATGCGCTCATTTATCAAAAACAATTGAAAGAAAATATTTTAACAATGAAAGATTTTATGCGTGAAGTTTTTCCTAAATAGTTAAATTAACGAAATTTAGTTATTGTTTGTATTATCTGAAGAGCCTGTGCTTATTAATATTCGTAGTTTAGGTAAGGAATGAGGGTCTTGTTTGAGTTATGTGTAGCTTAGTTAGTTATTTCTTGTAAAATTTGTAAGGTTTTTGTTAGCAATTTTTAGTGTATACGATAAGAAAATGCTTACATGTGAACTAAATAGTTCCGTAGTGAGAATGTGCAAGGTATAATATTAGACAACTATTATTATAAAAAAGAATTAACTAGGTATTTATTCGATGGAAAAGCCGCAGAGTTTTACGCGTGAAGAGTTATTAAAATCAGGCAGAGGGGAGCTTTATGGCCCTGATAATGCACAATTGCCACTTCCTCCCATGTTAATGATGGATCGTGTTATCAAAATTACTGATGAAGGTGGAAAGTACGGTAAAGGCGAAATTATTGCTGAACTTGATATAACACCTGAATTATGGTTTTTTGATTGTCATTTTCAAGGTGATCCAGTGATGCCTGGCTGTTTAGGGTTAGATGCTATGTGGCAGTTGATTGGATTTTGGCTTTGTTGGGCTGGAGGGCCTGGTAAAGGACGTGCATTAGGTTGTGGTGAAGTGAAATTCACTGGACAAGTATTACCTACAGCTAAAAAAGTGACTTATAAATTAGACCTAAAGCGTGTAATTATGCGCAAATTGGTGATGGGAATTGCTGATGCAACCATGGAAGTCGATGGTAAAGTTATTTATCAGGCATCAGATTTAAAAGTTGGCTTATTCACATCTACCCAGGATTTCTAGAGGAATTGTAATGAAAAGAGTAGTTGTAACTGGCTTAGGTATTGTTTCCAGTATTGGTAATAATAGCGATGAAGTTTTAGAATCTTTAAAGCTTGGGAAATCAGGTATTGTTCATGCTGATGTCTATGAGGAAATGGGCTTTAGAAGTCATATTCATGGTTCAGTTGATATTAATTTAGATGATCATATCGATCGTAAAGTTAAACGCTTTATGGGTGATGGCGCGGCATATAACTATATTGCCATGCAACAGGCAGTTGATCACTCAGGTTTAAGTGAAGATCAGGTTTCAAATTTTCGTACAGGTTTGGTGATGGGCTCAGGTGGTCCGTCAACCTCCAATCTAGTTGCGGCGGCTGATATATTAAGAGAAAAAGGCGTTAAACGTGTTGGGCCTTATATGGTGCCCCGTACTATGTCGAGCACCAATACAGCTTGTTTAGCAACACCGTTTAAAATTAAAGGTGTTAATTACACCATTAGTTCAGCTTGTGCAACTAGTGCACACTGCATTGGTCATGCAATGGAGCTTATCCAGTTAGGTAAGCAAGACGTGGTTTTTGCTGGTGGTGGTGAAGAACTGCACTGGTCTATGTCTGTTTTGTTTGATGCAATGGGCGCATTATCTTCAAAATATAATGATGCACCAGAAACAGCTTCAAGACCTTATGATGAAACTCGTGATGGATTTGTTATTGCTGGTGGCGGTGGCGTATTAGTTATTGAAGAACTAGAACATGCCAAAGCACGTGGCGCGAATATCCTTGCGGAATTGGTAGGTTATGGCGCAACTTCAGATGGCTATGATATGGTTCAACCATCTGGTGAAGGGGCTATTCGTTGTATGCAACAGGCAATGGCAACGGTTGATGGAAATATTGATTATATCAATGCTCATGGTACCAGTACGCCAGTAGGTGATACTCGTGAACTTGAAGCATTGCGTGCAGTGTTTGGTGAAGGCAATGTTCCAGCAGTGAGTTCAACAAAATCATTAACAGGCCATGCCTTAGGTGCGGCAGGAGTTAATGAATCAATTTATTCATTACTAATGATGCAAAATAACTTCTTGAGTGCATCAGCCAATATCAATCAACTAGACCCTGGTGCTGAAGGTATTCCTATCGTCAGAGAAAGACAAGACGATGTCACTTTGAATACTATTATGTCGAATAGTTTTGGTTTTGGAGGAACTAACGCAACGTTAATCTTCCAAAGGTATTCATAAGAGCAGATTCAAGGTTAAAGGTACAAGGTAAAAGGAAGAGCAGCATAAGCGCTCTTCCTTTTCTATTTTGAGACCTTTGCTTTTTTGCTGTTACTTTTGCCTTTAGCCTTGTACCTTTTACCTGCTTTTAAAAATGCCCGATCCTTCAAAAAAATCCAGAACTGAAGTTAACAAATTACATAAACGACTGCGCAGAGATGTTGGTCAGGCTATTGCTGACTATAACATGGTTGAAGAAGGCGATAAGATTATGGTCTGCTTGTCTGGAGGCAAAGATTCTTTTGTCATGCTGGATCTTCTGTTACATTTACAGAAAACTGCACCTGTTGATTTTGAGATTATTGCCGTTAATCTGGATCAGAAACAACCAGGTTTTCCTGAACATATCTTGCCTGAGTATCTGACTTCTATAGGGGTACCTTTTCATATTATTGAACATGATACCTATAGCATTGTTAAACGTGTAATTCCTGAAGGGAAAACAACGTGTAGTTTATGTTCTCGCTTACGCCGAGGGACCCTGTATGGTTTTGCCAAAGAACACAAAATTACTAAAATTGCTTTGGGTCATCATCGAGATGATATTCTGGAAACTTATTTTCTAAATATGTTTTTTGCTGGAAAATTAAAGGCTATGCCACCTAAGCTTTTGAGTGATGATAAACAAAATATCATTATTAGACCATTGGCATATAGCAAGGAAAAAGATATTGCGCGTTATGCTGAAATAAAAGATTTTCCAATTATTCCCTGTAACTTATGTGGTTCTCAAGAAAACCTACAACGTCAAGCGATGAAAAAAATGTTAACAGGATGGGATGAGCAGTTTCCAGGGCGTTTAGAGACTATTTTTTCAAGTCTACAGAATATTTCACCCTCACAAATGGCTGATACCCAGTTATTTGATTTCGCAGGATTGAAACAAGGTGAACTTGATGGGCCGCGAGTGGTCTCTGATGATGCTGGGCTGGATGTTCTGGAAAGATAAACCAGTGCTAGGGCAGACTTTAGTCAGCCAGAATTGACTTGAGTTTCAATTCTTTGTCAGCGTTTATTCAGTTTGTTTTAGGTATATTATTAAGCCTCCCATTCATTAAAATTTCATTAAATATGTTAAAAAAAATAATTAAACATTTGCCAATCATTTGTCTTTTAATGATGGTATCAACGGTTAATGCAGAACAAGCATCAATAGATCAGTTAAAATCATTTTTAGCATCAACAAGCTCTTTAACGGCAGGCTTTAAACAGGTCACTTTAGATGAAAATAGCCAGCCAAGCGAAATCAGTGAAGGTGAGTTTTATTTAAGCAGGCCAGGTAAATTTCGTTGGAGTTATAAAAAACCGTTTATTCAGGAGATTATCTCCAGTGCAGGAAAAGTCTGGTTTTATGATGCGGATTTAGAACAGGTCACCATAAAAAAAATGGATGATTCTTTAGGTTCTACTCCAGCTTTATTATTGAGTGGTGAAATAGAGTTAGAAGAAAATTTTATCCTGGAGCAACAGGGTGTTGATAAAGATATGTCATGGATAAAATTATCACCCAAAAATGAAGACAGTGGCTTTAAATATATTCTTATAGGCCTTGATAATGGCGTTTTGGGCGGAATGGAGCTGAGTGATAATTTTGGCCAGTTAACTCGTATTTATTTTTCAAAAGTAAAGATAAACCCTCAGTTAGAAAAATCTGTGTTTGAATTTACAGTCCCTGAGGGCGTGGATGTTTTTGAAAATTAAATGATTAGGTCTCTAGTCTCTTGTTAAAACTTTTGGCAGGAGATGTGACTTTAACTACAGGTCTTTATAGAGCAATAGAATAATGATAATACTGTTGAATACGTAATATGTTTGATGACTTAAGCAAACCATTAGCAGATAGAATGCGGCCGGTTTCATTGGATGACTATATTGGCCAAAAGCATATTTTAAAAGCAGGTAAACCTTTATTCGAAGCTGTTTCATCAGGGCGCTTACATTCAATGATTTTTTGGGGGCCGCCTGGTACAGGTAAGACCACGCTGGCAAGAATGATAGCAAAGCATTCAGATGCTGAATTTATACCGATTTCTGCTGTTTTGGCTGGGGTAAAAGATATACGGGCAGCGGTTGCAGACGCCAAGAAAACGCAATTACAACATAATAAACGTACGGTGTTATTTGTTGATGAAGTCCATCGCTTTAATAAATCTCAGCAAGATGCTTTTTTGCCCCATGTAGAAGATGGTACTTTTTATTTTATCGGTGCAACAACAGAAAACCCTTCATTTGCATTGAACAATGCATTGTTATCCCGGGCTAGAGTTTATGTGCTTAACTCTTTAACTCAGGATGATTTAATCGAGGTGTTAAATAAAGCTTTATTGGATAAGGATAAAGGTCTGGCGTCATTGGATATTAAAATATCTGAGGAATTAAAGCAGCAGTTTTCTTCAGCTGCTGATGGTGATGCTCGGCGTTTATTAAATTTACTAGAAATTGCAGTAGAGCTAGCAGCAGCCTGTGAAAGTAATGAAATAACCGAGGAGATTGCCAGAGAAGTGCTTTCTGGTGGTGTTAGGCGTTTTGATAATCAAGGGGAAGAGTTTTATAACCAGATTTCAGCCTTACATAAATCGGTAAGAGGAAGTTCACCTGACGGCGCGCTGTATTGGTTGTGTAGAATGATTGATGGCGGATGTGATTTGGCTTATCTGGCCAGAAGAATTGTTAGAATGGCTTCTGAAGATATTGGAAATGCTGATCCAAGAGCATTAGAGGTTTGTATTAATGCATGGGAAGCACAAGAGCGTCTGGGGAGTCCTGAAGGTGAGCTGGCATTAGCTCAGGCTGTTTCTTATTTAGCATGTGCTCCTAAAAGTAATGCTGTGTATATGGCCTATAATCAAGCAATGAGTGATGCCAAACAGAGTGGTAGTTTAGGTGTGCCCAACCATTTGAGAAATGCACCGACCAAGCTAATGAAGTCTTTGGATTATAAAAAGGATTATCGTTATGCGCATAATGAGCCGGAAGCCTATGCAGCAGGTGAAAATTATTTTCCTGATGAATTAATAGGCAGGCAATATTATCATCCTGTACCTAGGGGTTTGGAGATTAAGATTTCTCAGAAGTTACAACATTTGAGGGAATTAGATGAAGAGTATCAATCTAAGCGTTAGAATTATTAGGTCTTTTGCCAGTTTGGCAGTGTTAATGGTTGTATTGTTACCAAGCAGTGTGACAGCTACTTCATCTACCGCTGAGCATAGTGATTCAAATCAGGTAACTTTGCATTATTTTTGGTCAAGATATTGTCCCCATTGCCTGGATGCAAAGCCTTTTATTAATGAATTACCGCTTGCTTATCCTTGGTTAACACTAGAAAGTTATGATTTAGTTGATAGCAAGGCAAATAAGCAACGCTTCTTGCAAATGGCGTCTGAATTAAAACAACCGGCAAACTCAGTACCCGCGTTTATTTTTTGTAATCAAATGTTAGTTGGTTATGAGAATGCAGAAACAACCGGGCTAGAACTAGAGCAAAAATTAATCGCTTGTCATCAACAGAAAAATCAGCCGTTAGTAGAGAAGCAAGAACGGTTTAATATCCCTGGTTTTGGGGAAATGCATTATCAGGACTTTTCTTTGCCCGTCTTCACTTTATTAATAGCTTCACTGGATGCCTTTAATCCATGTGCCTTTTTTATCTTGTTTTTTCTATTAAGTTTAATAGTCAATCAGCGAAGCCGAGTCAGAATGCTGGTTATTGGTTGTACCTTTGTCACCTGTTCTGGTGTGATGTATTTTTTGTTTATGAGTGCCTGGCTTAATCTGTTTTTAATCACCGAAGAGTTGATGATGATTACTGCAATCGCCGGGATGATTGCTATTGTTTTTGGAGCGGTTAATATAAAAGATTATTTTTATTTTAAACAAGGTGTTTCATTATCATTATCTGATTCTGCCCGAGCCAGCTTGTATGCCAGAATCCGAAAGCTTACTCAGAGTGGAAGTTGGCCAACAATGATTGTTGCAACTATTATTCTGGCCATAGCAGCCAATAGCTACGAGTTGTTATGTACTGCCGGGCTACCGATGGTTTATACCCGGGTGCTAACGTTAAATGAATTGACTAGCTCTCAGTATTATCTGTATCTGGCTTTGTACAACGTTGTATATATTATTCCTTTGTTATTAATTGTGCTGCTATTTACCCTGACATTAGGTAAGAAAAAATTATCAGAAAAAGAAGGGCGAATATTAAAATTGTTATCAGGCAGTATGATGTCAGGATTAGGTGTCATATTACTGTTAAAACCTGAAATGCTAAGTAATATGCTGGTTTCTGTTGGTGTTATTGTTGGTGCAATGCTGTTAACTGGTTTATTGGTATTGTTTCAGAAAATAAAAACTAAACTGTGAAGAGATTATTTGAGCTCTGTCTATTTTTAGGTAACAAACAAACTATTATTTTCACTCGTGTAAGGAAAACCTTGCTATATCAGCTGAAAAAAGCGCTTAATAGGGTGAATATTGAAGTGAAGTATTCGTTTTTTCTTTCAGATATGAGCAGAAAGAAGCAGTAAATTGTATTTTTTGATAAATTAATGAGAATTATTTTTGATTTTTCTATAAAATTAGTCAATTAAAATAAATTCATCCCCCAGGTATCTATGGATCTAAAATTTCTAGACTTTGAACAACCTATCGCTGAGTTGGAAGCGAAGATTGAAGAACTCCGTAAAGTGGAGTTTGATAATGATATTAATATTTCCGATACGCTTAAACAGCTAGAAGAAAAAAGTGAAGGATTAACTGCCGAAATTTTTTCTGATTTGTCTGATTGGCAAATCTCTCAGTTATCTCGTCATCCAGAGCGCCCTTATACTTTGGATTATATCGAGCATATGTTTACTGATTTCCATCAATTGCATGGTGATAGGGCATATGCGGATGACCCGGCTCTGGTTTGTGGTTTAGCCAAGTTAGAAGGTCAGCCTATTGTTGTTATTGGTCATCAAAAAGGCAGAGATACTAAAGAGAAGATATATCGTAATTTTGGTATGCCTCGTCCTGAAGGCTACCGAAAAGCTTTGCGTATTATGAAAATGGCAGAACGCTTTGGCTTACCCATTATTTGTTTAATTGATACGCCAGGGGCTTATCCTGGTATCGGTGCTGAAGAGCGCGGACAAAGTGAAGCAATTGCCAGAAACCTGTTTGAGATGTCTCGATTAAAAACACAGATTATTTGTGTTGTTATCGGAGAAGGTGGTTCTGGTGGGGCCTTGGCTATTGGGGTCGGTGATCGCTTAATTATGATGGAATACAGTACTTATGCTGTGATTTCTCCTGAGGGCTGTGCATCTATTCTATGGAAAAGTGCTGAAAAATCGAAGCTGGCTGCGGAAGCAATGGGAATTACTTCTGACAGAGTACGAGAGCAAGGGTTTTTAGATGAGGTGGTGCGTGAGCCAGTTGGTGGTGGGCATCGAGATTATCAGAAAACTGCCTTAAGTTTAAGAGAAACTTTAATCAGGCATTTAGAAGAATTAAAACGAGAAAATATGGATGACATACTAAGTACACGTTATCAGCGTATTATGAGATATGGTTCATTTTCAGAGGAAGCAGTAAAATAATTTTACAAATTTCCCTTTTTATTTGTTGTTTTAAAGGCCGACTTATGTCGGCCTTTTTCGTTTAATATGCTAGAAGCTGATTGTATTACCTCAATTTTACCGCCAAAAACTGAAAAGATTTTCATTGCATATAGTGGAGGTGTGGATTCGCATGTTTTGTTGCATCTGGCTGCTTTAAATGATGAGCTGAAGGAAAACATTACCGCAGTTTATGTGCACCATGGATTACAAGTTGAAGCTGATGCCTGGGCTGATCATTGTCAGTCAATTGCATTGGGGTTGGGGCTAAAGTTTAAATGTCTAAAAGTTAATATAGAAAAAACTTCTGGTCATAGTTTAGAAGAACTTGCAAGGGATGCCCGTTATCAGGCAATAACTGCATTAGTGGATTCTGATGATGTTGTGTTATTTGCTCAGCATCGGGAAGATCAAATGGAAACAGTGTTGTTGCAACTTTTTAGGGGGGCTGGTGTGCAAGGGCTTTCTGGTATGCCATTGACTATTCCTTTTGGTAAGGGGCTTTTGTGCAGGCCTTTTCTTGATGTTTCAAAAAGGCTGATAGATGATTATGCGATAGAAAATCAGTTGTCCTGGGTTGAAGACCCTAGTAATAAAAGTAATGATTTTGACCGTAATTTTTTGCGCAACCAGATTGTGCCAAAATTAAAACAGAAATGGCCGTCTTTAGATAAAACCGTTACTCGTTCTGCTCGACATTGCGTGCAAGTTCAGCATTTGTCTGAAGACGTTGCAAAACAGCTATTTAGTCAAATATGTGATAAATCAGATCACAGCCTTAATATTGCTCAATTGCTTGAGCTTGATATTTATAAACAAAGCCTTGTAATTAGGCAGTGGTTTAAGGTTAAGCAATTAAGAATGCCATCAGAAAAAATATTCCAGGGCATTATTAATGAAGTGGTGAATGCTAAGGAATCGGCTAACCCTGAGATTCGAGGGCGAGGCTATAGTATTAAACGTTATAGAAATAAATTATTTTGTTTAACCTCCGATAATCGTAACAAGCAATATTGCGAACAACTATGGAAATTGAATTCCAGAGAGTTGGAACTCAAGGATGGTTCAAAGTTGGTGTTATCTGAGTCTATAGAAGGCATTCCAAGGTTGCTCTGGGAAACAGCTGAGGTAAGGGTGAGGTTTCGGCAGGGTGCTGAAAAAATTCGTCTGCCTGGTAGAGAGGGGCGACATACACTTAAAAAACTATATCAAGAAAAAGCGATTCCTCCATGGCAAAGAAGTAGTATTCCTCTGGTCTATCTAGATAATGATCTGGTTGCTGTTGCAGGTTTATGGATTAGTGCCGATTTTTTTAGTCAAAAAAAAGAACCGTGTTATCAAGTTAACTGGTTAAATACTTCGAATGAGTATTGATACAAAGTTACATGCAGGGTCTTTTGTTATTTATTATAAAAGGTTAATTAATGAGTGAAACAAGTATTTACCAAAATTTACAACAACTGGGTGGTAAAACTGAACTGCCTGAATCACCTGAGCAGGCGCAATTAGAAAGTGTTGATAATCCACAAGCAGATGTCGATTATATGGTGCGTTTTGTTGCACCTGAGTTTACTTCACTTTGTCCTCTGACAGGGCAGCCAGACTTTGCTCATTTAGTGATTGATTACATACCAGCAGAGCGTTTGGTGGAAAGTAAATCGTTAAAACTGTTTCTAGGTTCGTTTAGAAACCATGGAGCATTCCATGAAGATTGTACTGTGAGTATTGGGCGTCGTTTATTGCAAGAAATTTCACCGAAATGGCTGCGGATTGGTGGGTATTGGTTTCCTCGTGGGGGTATTCCTATTGATGTGTTTTTTGCTCAAGGTGAAGTACCTAAAGGTGTTTGGGTACCTGAGCAAGGTGTGGCTCCATACAGGGGGCGAGGCTGATTTTAGTATAGCTGGTTGTGGGTTGAAGTAAGAGTGTTATTGCTGGATGTAGGGTTTTGCCTCGGTTGTTTAAAGTCATAAAATAAATCATGGCTATTAACAAAACATAAGATAGCAAAAAAAAGCCCAACTTGTTCCCATGCTCCCGCGTGGGAATACATACCTGTCTAGGGTCTCAGTACGGTATGCGTTCCCGCCGAATAGGGCAGGAACGAGAAACCTGAGGGATTGTTCACAGGCATGTAATAAATTAAGTCGATTCTATGTCTACTGGCAAAATAATAGTGACTTTGGTTCCTTTACCTTCTGTAGAATCAATTTTTATTGTGCCTTGATGGGCTTTGATGAATCTGTAAGCAATCGATAAGCCTAGGCCAACGCCTTCACCGACAGGGTTGGTAGTAAAAAAGGGATCAAATATTTTATTTTTTATCTCTTTTGGTATGCCTGAGCCAGTATCTTCAATTTCAATGTGTATGTTCTTGTTCTCGTCCATTGATGTTCTTATATAAATACTGCCCTGGTCTTTAATTGCATGGCTAGCATTTAATAAAATTCCCATGAATACTTGATTCAATTGAGCTTCATTACAACGAATAGGCTCAATATCAGAAAATTCTTTAATAATAGAGATTTTATCAGTGATTTGTTTTTGTAAAACCTGGGTAGTCGCTTCAAGGCCAGCTTCTAAGTGCACTAATTGACTTTTTTGTTTATCAACGCCAGTGAATTCACGTAAGTTTTCAATAACGACTTTGGCTTTATGGGCTCCCTCAATTGATTCATCAATTAAACTGGCTAAATCTTCGAAAATAAAATCAATATCTAGGTCTTTTCTGGTTTTTCTTAGTTTATCTTTATTTGGATCGCTATCATTGAGTAAGTCATTAAGCTTTTCCGCTTCATCAATATAACGCGCTACATCTTCAGAGTATTGCTTTAAGGTATTCAGGTTGGAATGTATATAACCTAAGGGAGTGTTGATTTCATGTGCCACTCCAGCGGCTAATTGGCCAACAGCAACCATTTTTTCTGCCTGAATTAAATTAACTTGTGCCTGTTTTAACTCAATATTTAAATTGTGTTCTGATTGCTTGTCTTTTGCTAATTGAGTATTAAGTTTTTTAATTTTCTGTTGATGGTTAAAGTTCATGCTGTTTAGCCTTAGCAAAATGATTAAGGCAAATGATGCAGAAATAATAATAAAAATATTATTTACTCGAGCGTTTTTCTGTAACCAATTGATTTCTTCTTTGAATGCTGTGCTTGAGCTTGAAACTCTTATTCCTCCACGTATATCGCCTATTTTATAGCCTTGGTCAGCATGGCATGCCAAACAAGCTTCTGTAGTGACCAGTGATCCCATGAAATCCAAATGCGAATTGTCATCACTAAATCGATAGTATTGTTGCTGTTGTTTGTTTTTATCGAAAAATAATAAGGCTTCGGTTTCAAATTCATCCGCTGCATTATTGGGGTTGATAGGGTTAAGGCTGGTTATTTTAAAAAAATGATCGCCTTTACTGCTTAATATTTCTGAAATCTGGCGAGTCATCCAGGCAGGGTTAACTTTGATCAGTACCTTGTTGTCAGCAGCAACAAGGGTGTTGTCCTTTAAATAGGGGTTTGGCTTTAAGCTGTTATCTTTAGGGGCAACATAAACGCCATGATTCATCGCATTCCATTGACGCATAGCAATGATGTCAAAATAGTGAGCAGCAGCATTATCAATTTCTTTTTGTGTTGCTAGTTCTATCTGGATATCTTTTGCATGATCCATTCTGTTGAGCATGAATCCAGTAGCCAATACAATTACCAGCAATAAAATAGCATCGATTTTTAGCTTATTAATATATGTCATAAGGTCTCACGAAAAAATAACCATAAACTCTATGCTATTAAACTCGTATTAAGCTTGTACTTACTTTTAGAGTAGTTGAATTACGAGTAAAAGCATAATTCTGTTAAGCAAAATAATCTCTCTTATTAGAGAAGTCTAATCTAATAAGCATTTACTTACAAATTTGATTTGTTTGTTTTTGGTTAAGGTTTTTTTAAAAAAAATGGCTGATGAGAATCTGAGGTTAAGGAATACTAGGGTATGAGAGGCATGATGAGGGATGGCTAGAATTGATATTTATGGGGAAGATAAAAACCAGAAAGTTAATAGTAAATAATGATATAATTCACGGTTTTTTTGCTTATTAATTGATTTGCTGTAGGGGAAAATTTCACTTATATGACTAAATTCATATTTATTACAGGCGGTGTTGTATCTTCGTTAGGTAAGGGGATAGCCGCTTCTTCTTTGGCTGCTATTCTTGAAGAACGTGGTTTAAAAGTGACCATGACCAAGTTGGATCCATATATCAACTTAGATCCTGGAACCATGAGTCCTTTTCAGCATGGTGAAGTCTTTGTAACTGATGATGGTGCGGAAACTGATTTAGATTTAGGCCACTATGAACGTTTTCTTAAAACGACCATGGGTAAAAAGAATAATTTTACCTCTGGGCAAGTGTATGAAAATGTTTTGCGTAAAGAGCGTAAAGGTGAATACCTAGGCGCCACCGTGCAAGTTATTCCGCATATTACTGATGAAATTAAGCGTCGGGTTTATGCCAGTGCAGAAGGTATGGATGTTGCACTGATTGAGGTTGGCGGTACAGTAGGTGATATTGAATCTTTACCGTTTTTAGAAGCAATCAGACAAATAGGGATAGCGGAAGGTCGTGATAAAGCACTATTTATTCACCTGACTTTGGTCCCTTATATTAAGACGGCTGGCGAGTTAAAAACAAAACCTACACAGCATTCGGTCAAAGAATTAAGAACCATTGGTATACAGCCTGACATTTTAATTTGTCGTTCTGAGAAACCTATTCCTGCCAGTGAGCGTCGTAAAATAGCACTGTTCACTAATGTGGCAGAAAATGCAGTTATTTCAGCACTTGATGCCGATACTATTTATCGTATCCCTATTTTGCTAAATGAACAGGGCTTAGATGATATTGTAGTCGATCAATTACGTTTAGATGTGCCTGCGGCTGATTTGTCTGAGTGGAAAGAGGTGGTTGAAGCAATTACTCACCCAAAAGAGGAAGTGACCATTGCTATGGTGGGTAAGTATGTTGATCATTCAGATGCTTATAAATCATTAGATGAAGCATTGACTCATGCCGGTTTAAAAACCCGTAATAAAATCAAAATCAAATACATTGATTCTGAACAGGTTGAGGATGAAGGCGTTTCAATTTTACAAAATGTAGATGCTATTCTTGTGCCAGGTGGTTTTGGTGAGCGTGGTGTTGAAGGTAAAATTGCTACCGTTCGCTATGCCCGTGAGAATAATATTCCTTACCTGGGTATTTGTTTGGGTATGCAATCAGCAGTTATTGAGTTTGCCAGAAATGTAGCGGGGCTTGAAGGCGCTCATAGTACAGAGTTTTTACCTAACTCTCCTCATCCAGTCATTGGTTTAATTACTGAATGGATGGATGAAGACGGTCAACTCGAAACGCGTGATGAAAATTCCGATTTAGGTGGCACCATGAGACTAGGTGCACAAAAATGTCGTTTACAGCCAGATACATTGGCACACCGTTCATACCAGAAAGATGTGATCACTGAACGTCATCGTCATCGCTATGAGTTTAATAATAAATACCTTGAACAATTAGAGAAGGCCGGAATGATTTTCTCAGGTAAATCGATGGATGGTCGATTAGTTGAATTTATTGAGATTGCTGATCACCCCTGGTTTTTGGCTTGTCAATTTCATCCAGAATTTACGTCAACACCACGTGGAGGACATCCTTTATTTTCAGGGTTTGTTGACGCAGCAGCTAAGCATAAAAAAGGCGAATAATAATGAAGTTATGTGGTTTTGAAGCAGGTTTAGATAAACCTTTATTTTTGATAGCAGGTACCTGTGTTATTGAAAGTGAACAAATGGCATTGGATACAGCAGGTTATCTTAAAGAATTAACTGACGCATTAGGTATTCCTTTTGTTTATAAATCATCATTTGATAAAGCCAATCGTTCATCTCATGATAGTTTTCGTGGGCCAGGCCTGGAAAAAGGATTAGAGATACTGCAGAAAGTTAAAGACCAAATTGGTGTCCCCGTATTAACTGATGTGCATGAAGATACACCATTAGCAGAAGTTGCTTCGGTCGTTGATATTATGCAAACACCAGCATTTTTATCCAGACAAACTAACTTTATCCAAAATGTTGCCAAGCAAGGTATTCCCGTCAATATCAAAAAGGGCCAGTTTTTAGCACCTTGGGATATGGTTCATGTGGCAGCTAAAGCTAAAGCAACAGGAAATAATCAAATCATGGTGTGTGAGCGTGGCGCATCCTTTGGTTATAACAACTTAGTTTCGGATATGCGTTCTTTAGCAGAAATGCGCAAAACAGATTGTCCTGTCGTTTTTGATGCAACGCATTCGGTGCAATTACCCGGTGGACAAGGCACTTGTTCTGGTGGTCAACGTGAGCATGTACCCGTTTTAGCAAGAGCAGCTGTGGCAGCCGGTGTTGCGGGTCTGTTTATGGAGACGCATCCAAAACCAGAAGAAGCATTAAGTGATGGTCCAAATTCATGGCCATTACACAGAATGAAAGAATTATTAGAAACATTAATAACCATTGATCAAGCTGTTAAAGCAAACAGTTTGATTGAAACAACTTTATAGAGGAAAACATGGCTAGAATAGTAGATGTTAAGGCGAGTGAAGTACTAGATTCACGTGGAAATCCAACAGTAGAAGTAGAAGTATATTTAGCTTCTGGCTTAGTCGGCAGTGCAATGGTACCTTCAGGCGCATCAACAGGTGAACGTGAAGCTATTGAATTACGTGATGGCGATAAATCACGTTACCTTGGTAAAGGTGTTTTAAAAGCGGTTGGAAATGTAAATACAGCAATTCGTGAAGCAGTTATTGGTATGGATGCTTCTGATCAAGCAAAACTTGATCAAAAAATGATTGATCTTGATGGTACGCATAACAAAGCTAACTTAGGCGCTAATGCTATCTTAGGTGTTTCTATGGCAGCAGCACATGCAGCAGCTAAAGAAGGTGGTATTCCTTTATACCGTTACTTAAACACTAGTGGTAAATTTGTATTGCCAGTGCCAATGATGAACATCATTAATGGTGGATCACATGCTGATAACAGCGTTGATTTACAAGAATTTATGATTTTGCCAGTAGGTGCTCCATCTTTCCGTGAAGCAATCCGTTATGGTGCTGAAGTTTTCCATAACCTTGCTAAAGTTTTAAAAGCTAAAGGTTTAGCAACAACTGTTGGTGATGAAGGTGGCTTTGCTCCAAACCTTTCTTCAAACGAAGAAGCGATTGAAGTTATTTTAGAAGCGATTGAATTAGCTGGCTACAAAGCGGGCGAAGATATCTTTTTAGGTATGGATGCTGCAGCGTCTGAATATTATAAAGATGGAAAATATGTATTGGCAGCAGAAGGCAAAAGCTTAAGCTCTGAAGAAATGACTGACTTTTTCGTAGATTGGGTAGAAAAATATCCAATTATCTCTATTGAAGACGGCTTAGACGAAAATGATTGGGATGGTTGGAAAGTTCAAACTGAAAAATTGGCTGGAAAAATCCAATTGGTTGGTGATGATTTATTCGTAACTAACCCTGCTATTCTTCAAGAAGGTATTGATAAAGGCATTGCTAACTCAATTCTAATCAAAGTAAACCAAATCGGTACTTTGACTGAAACTTTAGAAGCAATCGATAAAGCATCTGGCGCGGGTTACAGTGCTGTTGTATCACATCGTTCAGGTGAAACAGAAGATACCACGATTGCTGATTTAGTAGTTGCAACAGGTACTGGTCAAATCAAAACAGGTTCTTTAAGCCGTTCTGACCGTATAGCTAAATATAACCGTCTAATGAAGATTGAAGACGAGTTAGGTGATGCAGCAACTTACGCAGGTCGTAGCGCGTTTAAAATGCTATAAAAAGCAGGCTAAAGGTGCAAGGCAAAAACGTCTGTATATATCTTTAAAATAAAAATATTGCTCTTAAGCCCTCCCTTGCTGGGGAGGGTTGGGTGGGGAGAAGTTTAAATGCTTCTCTTGAATCTACAGTAGTTTTTGTTTAAATAGAAAGTAAAATATATGAACTTTGTCAAAATCCTTATAGCCGTGCTGATTCTACTTATTATCCAGTTACAATATCGTTTGTGGCTGGGTGATGGTAGTCGCCAGGAAGTATCTGAATATAAACAGCAACTGGATATTCTTAGCAAAGAAGTACAAGAAAAAAAAGAGCGCAATGATGCATTATATGCAGAGGTGCTAGATTTAAGAAAAGGAAAAGAGGCTATAGAAGAAAGAGCCCGTTATGAATTAGGGATGATTAAAGAAAATGAAACCTTTTTTCAAGTAATAGAATAAATTCAACTGGTTCCCGCGCGCTGCGTGGTAACTCATACTGGAACGCGCCTGCGTTCCGAGACGCAGGCGCGTCTTTCAATGCATTCCCACGCAGAGCATGGGAACGAGGAAAAACTACATGACAGACTCCGTAAAATTCTGGGCTGTTGTCCCCGCTGCTGGTGTTGGCAAAAGAATGCAAGCTGACAGACCCAAGCAATACCTGCCATTAGCTGGTAAAACAGTTTTAGAACAAACCTTAAACAGATTATTACAAGCTGAAGTTTTTTCAGCAATCGCTGTGGCTGTCTCTAAAGAAGACCCTTATTGGCCTGAACTTGAATGTTCAAAACATAAACAAGTGATTACTGCTGCAGGGGGTAAAGAAAGGGCAGACTCTGTTTTATCTGCATTAAAATCGTTAAGAGAACAAGCCTCAGATGATGATTGGGTACTCGTTCATGATGCAGCCAGACCTTGCTTAACCCGTTCAGATATTCATTTTCTGATTGAATCTTTAAAAGATGATGAGGTAGGTGGCATTTTAGCTCTATCCTCTCACGATACATTAAAAAATGTTGATGGCACCAATATTACCGAAACGATTGATAGAAGTGTTATTTGGCGAGCATTAACTCCCCAAATGTTTCGTTATGGCATGTTGAAAGCAGCATTAGAAGAAGCAGAAGGTAATCCGGCTGTAACAGATGAAGCCAGTGCACTAGAAATGCAAGGCTTACAACCAAAGATAGTTGAAGGACGTCCTGATAATATAAAAATTACTCGTCCCGAAGATTTAGCACTTGCACAGTTTTATATGGAGCATCAACAATGATTAGAATAGGCCAGGGTTACGATGTACATCGTTTTATAGATGAAGGTGATGTCATATTAGGTGGCGTAAAAATTGACTATGAAAAAGGTCTGGAAGCACATTCAGATGGTGATGTGGTATTACATGCATTAGCCGATGCATTATTAGGTGCAGCTGCATTAGGTGATATAGGTAAACATTTCCCTGATACCGACCCTGAATTTAAAGGGGCTGATAGTCGCGTCTTATTACGCCATGTCTATGGTATTGTGCAAGAAAAAGGCTATAAGCTAGTAAATGCTGATATCACCATTATTGCTCAGGCACCAAAAATGGCACCGCATATTGTTGCTATGTGTACAAATATTGCGGAAGACTTGCTGGTTGATATTGATTGCATTAATGTTAAAGCAACCACAACAGAAAAGTTAGGTTTTGAAGGCCGTAAAGAAGGCATTGCAGTGCAGGCAGCTGTGTTAATTGAAAAATAGGCCTGAATGAATGTTTTTACTGCTAATAGTTCATAGTTTTTAGGTTTATAGTTTTTTGGAAGCCATGTCGCTGTTTATCTAAAGCCTTTAATGTAATTTATAAGCGCTTGTTATTTGATTATTAAATGACAGTGTGTTCTATTGGGTTAATAAAAGCGGTTTTGTTAGGAGGTAATATGACAACAGTTCATGATGTGACCAAACTTATCGGTAATACTGATTTGGTTAAATTACAACATTTGGTTAAACCTGGATCAGCGGATGTTTTTGTAAAATTGGAATCCAGGAACCCAGGTGGTTCGGTTAAAGACCGAATTGGCCTGGCAATGATAGTTGCCGCAGAAAAATCAGCCGAATTGAAGCCAGGTGGGACGATTGTTGAACCGACTTCGGGTAATACCGGTATTGCTTTGGCAATGGTTGCTGCTGCACGCGGTTATCGATGTATTCTAACTATGCCTGAAACCATGTCAGTCGAAAGGCGGCAATTATTAGCTTTGTATGGTGCAGAGATTGTTTTGACACCAGGTCCAGAAGGAATGAAAGGGGCAATAGCCAAAGCAACTGAAATTGTGGCTGAAACAGAGGGTGCTTATATGCCCCAGCAATTTGAAAATCCAGCAAATCCAGAAATACATCGTAAAACAACGGCTCAGGAAATTTGGTCTTCAACAAATGGCAAAGTTGATGCTTTTGTTTGTGGGGTGGGAACGGGAGGCACTATCACTGGTGTAGCGGATGTGATTAAAAATAGAAATAAAGATTTTCTAGCGATTGCCGTAGAGCCGTCTGAATCCCCTGTTATTTCAGGTGGCGTTCATAGTCCACATAAGATTCAAGGTATAGGTGCAGGATTTATTCCTAAAAACCTGGATATAGATTTAGTTGATGCAATTGAACAAGTCAGTACTGAAGAAGCCTTTGCTATGCGCAAGCGCATAATAGAGGAAGAAGGTATTATGGCTGGCATCTCATCAGGAGCCAGTGTTTGTGCAGCTTTACGAGTTGCTGAAAAAATGGGCACTGGTAAAATAGTAGTCACCATTATTCATGATACAGGTGAACGTTATTTGAGTATGGGGTGATAGGGCTTGCTTGCTCTCGTCATACCCTGAGTATAAATAGAAGAATAATTATTTACATCTGACAAGATGTAAATAATTAAATTCAGGCTGGAGTTGTTCCAGCCTTATTACTTGTCATACTCTAAATTTATTTAGGCTTTAAATACCGCTTCAAATAATGCCCAGTAAAAGAAGCTTCATTATTGGCCACATCTTCGGGCGTACCTTCAGCCACTAGAGAGCCCCCCCCGGTTCCACCTTCTGGTCCCATATCAATAATCCAGTCAGCAGTTTTTATCACATCAAGATTATGCTCAATAATAATCACTGTATTACCATGATCACGAAGGGTGTGAAGGACAGAAAGTAATTGTTTTATATCGTGAAAGTGCAACCCTGTGGTTGGCTCATCCAAAATATATAAAGTTTTTCCTGTGTCACGCTTAGATAATTCTTTGGCTAATTTAACGCGTTGAGCTTCTCCGCCAGAAAGTGTGACTGCATTTTGCCCTAAAGTGATATAACTTAAACCTACATCAATCAGTGTATGTAGTTTTTTTGCCAGCACGGGGACGGGGCTAAAAAACTCTGCCGCAACCTCCACTGTCATATCAAGTATTTGGTTAATGGTTTTACCTTTATAACGAATATCAAGTGTTTCTCTGTTATAGCGTTTGCCATTACAAGTGTCACAAGGTACATAGATATCAGGTAAAAAGTGCATTTCGACCTTGATGACCCCATCGCCTTTACAAGCTTCACAGCGTCCACCTTTAACATTAAAACTAAACCGACCAGGTGTATAGCCTCTTGAGCGTGCTTCGTGCGTAGCAGCAAATAATTCCCTTACAGGAGTAAAAATACCTGTATAAGTTGCCGGGTTTGAACGCGGGGTTCTGCCAATAGGACTTTGATCAATATCAACCACTTTATCGACTTGATCTAAACCAGTAATATCATCACAAGGCGCAGGAATACAACTGGCTTTGTTGATGTGTCTTGCCGCATAGCGGTAGAGCGTGTCGTTAATTAAGGTAGATTTTCCAGAGCCAGATACGCCTGTTACGCAAGTCATTAGGCCAATTGGAAAAGAAATTGTTATATTTTGTAAATTGTTACCCTGAGCATTGTGTAGGGTAATGACTTTATCTTTATCAATAGCAGTTAAAGACTGGGGGATTTCAATTGCCTGTTTTCCAGATAAGTATTGTCCTGTCAACGAGTTAGGATTATTCTTAATATCTTCTGGCGTGCCTTCTGCAACAATTTCACCCCCATGAATACCCGCACCAGGGCCAATATCGACTACATGCTGAGCTGACATAATGGCATCTTCATCATGTTCAACCACAATCACGGTATTACCTAAATCACGCAGCCTGAATAAGGTATTTAACAGGCGCTGATTATCACGTTGGTGTAAACCAATTGACGGTTCATCCAGTACATACATTACACCGACTAAGCCAGCACCTATTTGACTGGCTAGTCTAATACGCTGAGCTTCACCGCCAGATAAGGTGTCTGCACTTCTATCTAAAGTTAAGTAATTTAACCCTACATTGACTAAAAATTCTAAACGTTCCTGAATTTCCTTATTAATTTTTTCGGCAATTTCCCCTCTATGGCCTGGGAGATTTAGAGAGCTGAAAAAATCTAATGCCTGTTTTATTGGCAAGCTAGTCAGGTCTTGTAAGGGTTTTTCATTGATAAAAACATTACGCGCTGCAGTATTTAATCGGGCACCATCACATTGCTCGCAAGTCTTTTGAGCGAGATATTTGGATAACTCATCTCTGACCATTTGTGATTCAGTTTCACGGTAACGCCTTTCCATATTGGCAATAATGCCTTCAAATGGGTGGCTTTTCTTTTGTTTTTTCCCCGCCCCGGACATGTATTGGAAGTTGATTTTTTTAGAACCACTGCCATAAAGAATAACCGCTTGAGTTTCTTTAGGGATTTCAGAAAAAGGAGCTTCAGTATCAAAACCATAATGATCAGCTAAAGAACAAATGATCTGATAATAATAGGCATTACGCCTGTCCCAACCTCTTATCGCACCGCCTGACAGACTAATATCAGCGTTATGAACGACAAGTGCCGGATCAAAGTCCTGTCTGACACCTAAACCATCACAACCTGGGCATGCACCTTTTGGATTGTTAAATGAAAAAATACGTGGTTCCAGTTCGGTAATGCTGTAGCCACATTCTGGGCAGGCATAGCGTTCAGAAAATATTATTTTTTTATCACTATCCATGCTTGCAGCGACAGCAATACCATCTGCAAGTCGTAAAGCGGTTTCAAAAGATTCTGATAATCGTAAACTAATATCATCACGAATTTTAAAGCGGTCAACAATCGCTTCAATGGTATGTTTCTTTTTTAAATCTAGCGTAGGTGGTTCATCCAGATCAAAAATTTCACCGTCAATTCTGGCACGGATAAAGCCCTGTGCACGAAGATCTTCCATTAACAGAATGTGTTCGCCTTTACGGTCATTAACGATAGGTGCCAATAGCATCCAGCGTTCGCCTTCAGGTTGGGATAAAACCTGATCAACCATTTGACTAATCGTTTGCGCTTCTAAAGAACTGTGATGTTCTGGGCAGCGAGGAATGCCCGCACGGGCATATAATAACCTTAAATAATCATATATTTCAGTGATAGTACCAACAGTTGACCGGGGATTATGCGAAGTTGATTTTTGTTCGATTGAAATCGCAGGCGAAAGCCCTTCGATATGATCGACATCAGGCTTTTCCATCATTGACAAAAACTGTCTGGCATAAGCCGACAAGGATTCTACATAGCGTCGTTGACCTTCTGCATAAATAGTGTCAAAAGCTAAAGATGACTTGCCAGACCCTGAGAGTCCAGTGATAACGATTAAGGAATCTCTAGGTAAATCGAGGTCAATATCTTTAAGATTATGTGTTCTGGCACCTCGAATACTGATTGTGTCCACGATATAGAATTCCTGATGGTTAAAGAACCTGATAATATACGTCTTTTTATCCCTTAATAGCAATGGAACGTGAATTTAATAATTGACGATATTGCATAAGTTATCTCTAGGAGAGTTAAGTTTTGACACAAATACAGGACATTACCAGTCCAATGACTGCGCTGGAAAAGCGTGCAACACTGTCATTATCTAGTATTTATGCTTTACGCATGTTGGGTCTATTTATGATTCTGCCTGTGTTGTCATTGTTTGCCGAACAAATGGAAGGTGCAACTCCGATGTTAATCGGATTGGCAATCAGTGTGTACGGATTAACACAGGCCATTTTACAAATACCTTTTGGATTATTGTCTGACCGGTTTGGTCGTAAGAAAATAATTATTATCGGATTAATTTTATTTTCTGCAGGCAGTATTGTTGCCGCAGTTTCTACAACTATATATGGGGTATTAATTGGACGAGCCATTCAAGGGAGTGGGGCAATAGCGGCGGCAATTATGGCATTGGTTGCAGATTTAACTCAAGAAGTTCACCGTACCAAAGCCATGGCAACTATTGGAGCGAGTATTGGGGTATCTTTTGGAGTGGCTATTACCTTAGGGCCCATTCTTGCCTCTTATGTAGGGATATCCGGTATTTTTTGGTTAACGGCTGGTTTATCTTTATTAGCAATATTTGTCGTGTTATTTATTGTCCCAACCCCTAAGAAATCAAGAGTTCATCGAGATGCTGAGTTAGTCCCTGGGCAGTTTTTAAATGTGTTGAAAAACCCTGATTTACTAAGACTGGATTATGGCATCTTTGTATTACACCTTTGTTTAACCGCCAGTTTTGTTGTGTTACCTTTATTGATAAGAGATGCTGGATTAATCCCAGAAAACCACTGGATGGTTTATCTTCCTATATTGGTTACCTCAATGGCTGTCATCGTCCCTTTTGTCATTATTGCTGAAAAAAAGAGGCAGATGAAAAAGATCTTTATCGGTGCAATTATGGCTTTACTGTTGGCCAATGTCGGTCTGTTTATGTACTTTAATAACTTAGTGGGGTTAATTGGTTTTTTATGGCTGTTTTTTTGCGGATTTAACTTATTAGAAGCAACATTACCTTCATTAATCTCAAAAACAGCGCCTGGTGACTTAAAAGGCACTGCTATGGGAGCTTACTCGAGTTCTCAGTTTATGGGGGCTTTTGTTGGCGGCGCAGCGGGCGGTTGGCTTTATGGTGAATTGGGTGTAGAAACTGTTTTTCTATTTTCTGCAATTGCAGCAGGTTCCTGGGTTATAGTGGCCTTATTTATGACTCCACCTAAATACCTGGCGAATATGCTGATTTCACTGGACGATATTAGTCTGGAACAAGGTGATCAGTTTGTGCTTGATTTACTAGATATTGAAGGTATCGCAGAAGTGAAATTACATTTTGAAGAAAGCGTTGCATATTTGAAAGTTGATAATAAGGTTTTGAAAAAAGATATCCTGCAAGAAAGAATAAATCACTGGGTTTCGTAATCAATGTCATTAAGTTAAGCAATTTAAGGCAAATGTTTTTGCTCTTAAGCCCTCTCCTGATGGAGGGGGTTGGGGGTGGAGAAATCAAAATAGACTCTTTTCACCTTAACTTAAAATGGCTATGAACAACTTTAAAAATGCATAACCTGTTTTTTGTTCATAGTCAGATAACTTAATAACATTGGGATTGGAGTGATCTTTTTGTTTTCTAAAGTAGAAAATGAATATTTGTAGACTGTTTCAACCGTAATAGGAAAATATAAAAAATAACTGATGAAAAGATATTTAAATTTATTGATTAGATTATTTAAATTGCAATTAAGGTTTTATTTGTCAGCTGCTGTTATTGGCGGCATAGTCGGTGTTTTAATTTTTTACCCATTGTATGATTTTGTTTATTTTCATGAGCATGGCGTGGATAATGAGCCAGCTTTTAATTATATCTCAAGGCGATTTATAGAATCATTACAAGGACATACACCAATAAAAACATGGTTTATTGCTAAGGTAGGTATTGTTTTTGGCGTTGTTCTAGCTTGGATTTATGGAAAACTACATAAAAAACTGGCCCAAATAGAACAATTAACCGCTGAATTACAACGCGACCTGAAAGCCTCAGTTCAACAGGGAGAAGGGCCGTTATTAGAATTTAAATCATCATTCCGTTGGGACTATCAACAGCAATGCACGAATAAAAACATTGAAATAGCGGTGATTAAAACGCTGGCTGGATTTATGAATAGTTATACTGGTGGTACATTGTTGATTGGTGTTGCAGATGATGGTGAAATTTTAGGCTTAGAAAATGATTTTAAAACTTTGCGCAGAAAAGACAGCGATGGGTTTGAACAATTATTAATGACTACAATTGCATCAAATTTAGGCGCGCAATTTTGCCAGTTTATTCATGTTATGTTTCACGTGGTTGATGAACAATATGTTTGCAGATTAATCGTCAATCAATCAACACACCCCGTATTTTTTAAACAGAATAAAGATGCCAAGTTTTTTTTAAGGACAGGGGGAGGCACCCGAGATTTAAATATAGTTGATGCAACAGACTATATATCGCAACGTTGGGCGCGCTAACTTAAAAACTTTGTCAATTTTGGCGTATTGTTTAAGGGATGTGATTAGCTTATTCTAAAAACAAGTCGGTCACTGTCTTTTAAAATATTTCGTCAATAAAGAAGGGGCCTTCTAACCGTGACTTTATTTAATTCAGTCGTAGCTAGAAGCCATTTCTACCGATAAAAAAATAGAAAGCTATTCTAAATCTGTTTTTAAGTTCTGGATTGTAAAGACCGTCCCCCTCAAATATTAATACTCAACTAGTACACGGTAATCTAAAGTTTTACTCGATTCAGCTGGAATTTTGATTTTCCATTCAGCATTTCCTGCGGTAATTTTTTTGTGGGGATGGTTTTCTTCTAATATTTTCCAGTCACCAGGGATGGGTTCCCTAACAATAACAGTCACAGCTTTTGACTTGGCATTTTTTAATTCTATTTGATACGCGGTTTCAAAAGAGTTTCTGCCAGGTATTATATGCTTACGTTTTTTAAAGTCAGTCTGTTTTTTATTAGCGGTTACATCAAAAGCATTACCCAGTTTTAAACGAATTGTTTCATTTTTAGGCGTATGGTCAATTTTATCCTCACCAATAAATTGAGCATTACCTTGGCTATCTTTTTTATAAACCCGTACAACACCTTTTGGGATTGGCATGCCCAACCCCGTCGATTTTTTATTCTCTAATTGAACAAAAACACCGACTTTAAGTTTATTCCCAATTTGATCTTGTTGACGATGGTAATAATAGTTCGCTCCATTTAACACCAGTTCTTTGTTAACTGGAATTGAAAAAGCGGAAAGTAAAGAGACTTGCTTAGTTTGTTTATTAAAAATGCTGGTAGGGCGGTTTAGGCTATATAAATGATATTCAAACAGGCTTTCTTCATTCATAGGAGCAGCATCTGCAAGCATGGCAAGACTTCTCATTTCGCGAGCTCTTGGATTTCTCTGCGGCTCGACTCGGTTAACGTCACCAGCCACTAATTGTAACTTTGCATTTTGATAAGAAGCACCGCTTACATTACTTAATGTTACCCAGCCAAGTAGGTCTATTGAAGTATCATTAGTATTTAATTCAGCGACATAGTCAGCTTTCCAGGAAAGTCCGCCTGATAAATAGCTTAATTCTAATTGTTGAGTACTGGACATCGAGCTCATTAGTTGAGTCACTAAAGTCGGCTGATCTCTGAGGTTGGCCGGAATATTGTCAAAAATATACTGACCCGTTGGATTGGTCTCAATTCTATTTCCGATTTTTAATACTTCACCTTGTTGAGTACTAAGGACTGTTGCTTTTTCTATCGTTTGTATACCTGTAGCCGGGTTAGTTTTGGCAATACGAACCTGTTTTCCGACATATTTATCTAATAAGCTTTTAGGGGTCAGTAGATCATAATCAAAATTTTGTTCAAGAACACTGAAACCTTTACTATGAGTTAAACTTTTTAACATAGCCGTTTCAGGTCGCATCTTTGCACTAACGCCTCTAAAAGCAATATGATTATGGCCCTTGTTTAAATCTACTTTTCGCTGGTCTTTAATTAAAGCCAGGTCATTGTTATAGATGGTAATGGCAACAGCCGATTGCTCATTTAATGTCGAAATTTTCTCTGCTATCTGAGCCTGTGAGGGGATTGAAACAAAACAAAATAAGATAAAACTGATGATTGTTGAATAATGCATAGTCCTAGAGAGTAGGTTAAGTTACGAGTGTGACCGATAGGACTAAAATTAGTTCGTTAGATTATATTTTTTTGCTAGGAAACTAGGTAGCCAAGTAGGGTGGGCAGGCTGTTTTTGCCCACCGTCAAAGTTGAATCATGGTGGGCAGAAAAGCGTTGCCCACCCTACCTATTTCCTTTAAATAAGGACAAAGTTTATTGTTGAGCTTGTTGAAATGCCGTCATGGTTTTAACAAGTTAATCAGCAAACAGTGATACCGTTTTGCTTTGTACCTCTATTCTGGATTAGTGGTTTGTAGGGTGGGCAGGCCATTTCTGCCCACCGTCAAAGTATGAATTACGGTGGGCAGAAAAGCGTTGCCCACCCTACCTATTTCCTTTAAATAAGGACAAAGTTTATTGTTGAGCTTGTTGAAATGTCGCCATGGTTTTAACAAGCTGATCAGCAAACAGTGATACCGTTTTGCTTTGTGCCTCTACTCTGGATTGATAGTTTTTATTAGTGACTACAATAGTATATTGATGCTTATATCTTTTTATCGTTTTGTCTTTATTTAAAATCCATTTGACTGATAGAACGGCCTGGTTATCTATACTAACATCGAGTTGCAATACTTCAATTGAGACATGAATTG
>Ga0209707_1000139_pt1 | contig 49170 bp, 57 predicted proteins | sample EN4Hudsemesocosm_FD_184630 | JGI IMG/M metagenome (GOLD analysis project Ga0209707, IMG submission 184630) | Methane-oxidizing microbial communities from mesocosms in the Hudson Canyon - EN4B Hudson Canyon (SPAdes) (version 2) | ecosystem: Environmental > Aquatic > Marine > Cold seeps | place... | reverse complement strand
CATCAAAACTAAAAATTCGTTTCAACAAAAAAACCTTTTAAACTCTGTCGCTTCCTGCGCCCCTTCCAACCTGAGACAGCGTCGAAAGAAGAGCGCATTCTACAGCATTTATTCTTACCGTCAAGCGTTTATTTCAACTCTCGCAAATTTTCTTTTTCCTACTTGATATACATGCTGAGTTCCAGTGTCGACAATTAATTTAGGATCGCTAATTTTTTCTCCATCAATCTTTACCGCCCCCTGCTTAACCATCCTCATTGCATCAGAAGTACTCTTGGTTAAACCCGCATCTTTTAATATATTGGCGATTGCAATACCACTCCCCTCAGCAACCAAAGACACTTCATCCATTTCATCTGGAATAACACCGCGCTGAAACCTTGCTTCAAAATTTTCTAATGCTTTTTTTGCGGCATTCGCATCATGAAACCTTTCAACAATTTCTTGCGCCAGAACCACTTTATAGTTTCTTGGATTTGCTCCAGCATTACATTCCTCATGCCAATGTCCAATTTCCGACATTGGCTTAAAACTTAACAACTCAAAGTAACGCCACATCAATTCATCTGATATTGACATGATCTTACCGAACATATCATCAGCAGCATCTGCAATACCTATATAGTTATTTAATGACTTGGACATTTTTTGCACACCATCCAACCCTTCTAATATAGGCATAGTCAAAACTGTTTGTGGTTTTTGACCATAAGCTTCTTGCAGCTGCCTTCCGACCAATAAATTAAATTTCTGATCTGTTCCGCCCAACTCAACATCTGCTTTCATTGCTACAGAATCATAACCTTGTATTAATGGATATAAAAACTCATGAATCGCAATTGACTGCCCACCTTTAAAACGTTTACTAAAATCATCCCTCTCCAACATTCTTGCTACTGTATGTTTAGCCGCTAATTGAATCAAATCTGCAGAAGAAACCTTATCCATCCATGTTGAATTAAATACTATTTTCGTTTTATCTGGATCTAGAATTTTAAAAACCTGCTCTTGATAGGTCTTTGCATTCTCCAGCACGTCGCCTTTAGTCAGCGCTTTCCTAGTTATGTTCTTCCCTGTTGGATCGCCTATCATTCCAGTGAAATCACCTATTAGAAAATGGACATCATGTCCACAATCCTGGAATTGCTTTAATTTATTAATTAATACTGTATGTCCAAGATGCAAATCTGGCGCAGTCGGATCAAAACCCGCTTTAATGATTAAAGGTCGATTTTCTTCTAGCTTCTTTACCAGCTCGGATTCAACTAAAATTTCATCTGCACCACGCTTAAGTTGTTCCAACATTTGTTCTTGCAACTTCCTTCTCCATTTCTATCTATATAATTGACTCTATTATAAATACATTGCAGCATTCCCCAGAAAAAAATATCACTTTAGTCTATAATTATCATAAATTTACAAAATAATTGATCTATTGGGCATTAAAACTCAATAACTTAGACGAAAAAAACAGTGAAAAACAAAATTTACAAATCTTTATTTTTAGGTATAAGTACCGCTATTGCTGCAACGGCCAGTTACGCACTTATTGTGCCTGAAACAACTGAAAGCAATGCTAATATTACCCCCTTAGCCCTGCCTGTTGTTCAGTCTGAGGCTAGCTCATTAAACATTGCCCCACCCATTGTTTCTCCACCCCAAGTTAAACTTGAACCTGAATTTAATTCCACCATTTATAAAATAAAAAATGGTGACAGTCTTTCTACGATTTTTTCCAATCTTGATCTTAGTAAAAAAGATCTACACAGTATTATCCATTCAAATGAATTAGGTAAACAATTTGCTTCGATTCGTCCAGGCAAAAACATTATCGCTAATATTGATTCTAATGGCATATTGCAGCAACTAATTTATGCTAAGAACCAAATAGATACTCTTAAAGCAACTCGCAATGATAATAGTTTTAATGTTGAAATTATCAGTAAAACTATTGAAAAAAGAATTGCTAGTGCCCAAGCAACCATCAATTCTTCACTATTTCTTGATGGCAAAGAAGCAGGTCTTTCTGACGGTATGATCATGGATCTGGCTGCCATTTTTGCCTGGGATATTGATTTTGCTCTGAGTGTAAGAAAAGGTGATCAATTTACAGTTGTATATGAAAAACAATTTGTAGATGATAAAGAAATTGGCTCTGGAAACATTATCTCCGCTGAATTTGTCAATCAAGGCCATCCTTTTACTGCTGTCAGATTTGAAGACAAAAATGGCGTTGTAAGTCACTTTACACCTGATGGTAAAAGCATGCGTAAAGCTTTTTTACGCACACCGATTGATTTTGCCCGCATTAGTTCTCATTTTAATTTAAGAAGAAAACATCCTGTTTTAAATAGAATTCGTGCCCATAAAGGTGTTGACTATGCCGCTAGAACGGGTACAAAAATAAAAACGACTGGTGATGGAAAAATTATTTACCGTGGCCGCAAAGGTGGCTATGGCAGAGTTGTTATTGTTCAACATGGTCAAAAATACAGTTCGCTTTATGCTCATATGTCCAATTACAGAAAAGGACAAAGAGTGGGTAGCCATGTCAAACAAGGCGAAATCATTGGTTATGTTGGAAAATCAGGACTGGCATCCGGCCCCCACCTTCACTATGAGTTCAGAGTTAACGGTGTTCACAGAAATCCTTTGACAGTTAAACTCCCTCATGCAGAACCAATAAAAAAATCTTTACTAGCCGAGTTTAAAAAACAAACCGAGCCTCTTATAGCTCAACTTAACAAGGCCAAAGCAAGCATCCTGCTTGCACATAACCAGTAGAGCCATTATGTCAGAGCTGTATATCGGCTTAATGTCAGGAACCAGCCTCGATGGTATTGACGCTGGTCTAGTTGAATTTGATGGTGAGCAAACCAGGCTAGTTGCCTTTGAATACACACCCTTTTCAGATGCTATTAAAAGAGAGATTCAGAGCTTATCTCAAGCTAACTCCCCCATTCTTTTACAAAACTATGGGACTGTTGATACTCAGCTAGGCTCCTTATTTGCAACTGCCTGTAAAAACTTACTTAACAACGCTGGCCAGTCGAGTTCATCAGTTACTGCTATTGGTAGTCACGGACAAACCATTTATCACGCCCCCGAAAAACCATCAGCATTTTCTTTACAAATTGGCGACCCTAACATTATTGCTGAAGAAACTGGCATTACTACTATTGCAGATTTTCGTAGAAGAGACATTGCAGCGGGTGGCCAAGGCGCGCCCCTCGTCCCAGCATTTCATCAAGCTATTTTTTCTCAACAGTTTGATTTATCCAAACAAAACATCACTATTGTAAATATTGGTGGCATTGCCAATATAACTTACTTATCTGCCAACAAAACTATTGGTTTTGATACTGGCACTGGCAATACATTAATGGACTTTTGGGTTCAAAAGAATTTACACCAAGCTTATGATAAAGATGGTTCCTGGGCAAAAACTGGAAAATCTAACCCAAATTTAGTTAAAGCCTTAAAACAGGACCCCTATTTCAAGCTAAGCTTACCTAAAAGCACGGGTAAAGAATACTTTTCACCGTCTTGGCTTAATGAAAAAATCAGCCATACCCCGGATTGCAGTGCAAAAGATATACAAGCTAGCTTGTGCTGCCTAACGGCAGAAACAATTACGGATGCTATTCAGCAGTATGCACCTTTAACAGATCGCACTTTAATCTGTGGCGGCGGCATGCATAATAGCCATTTGATAGAACTAATCAAAAATAACTTGAATCACCCTGTATCCTCCACTGCTGAGTTTGGGATTAACCCTGATCATGTAGAAGCCATGGCATTTGCCTGGTTAGCCAGACAAACCATGCATAATTTATCTGGCAACCTGACTGAAGCCACTGGTGCAAAAAACCCAGTGATTCTTGGAGGAATTTATCCAGGAAGAAATGGATTAAACTGAGAATGAAGACCCACAACCGCAAGTAGTACTTGCATTAGGATTTCTGATGACAAACTGAGCGCCTGATACGTCCTCTTTATAATCAATCTCTGCACCATCCAGGTACTGCACACTCATTGCATCAATTAAAACAGTAACACCACCGTTTTCAATTTGTGTATCATCATCATTCACTTCTTCATCAAAAGTAAAACCATACTGAAAACCAGAACACCCACCGCCAGAAATATAAACCCTAAGCTTTAAGTTATTGTTGTCTTCTTCAGCAATTAAAGCACCCACTTTTGCAGCAGCATTGTCTGTAAAAATAATTGGTTCTGCCATTATATTAGCCTCCAACAGATAAATAATTCACAATTATGTCAATACCTAGCATTTTAGTCAAGAATGAGAAATAAAGAACTGCTATTTCGCATACATCTCAATCAACTCTTAATTTTCACCTGAATTAGAAAATTAAATTTTATAACTGCCATGATACATTCACTGCTATGGAACTTTGCCTGGCAAAAGTTGACTTCCGGTCTGCTGAGTTATAATACTTCTGACTCAGAAGGTTATTTGCATCTATTGAAACATCTAACCCATTCTTTACTTGATATCGAATACCAACTGATAGCAATTGAGCTGATGGCGTTTTCTTTTCTCCCTTCCCCGGGTTATCTTTATTTTTCCTCATCTCAAGGTTTAGTGTTGTTTCCCATTGACCCGTATGATGATTAAACCCTAGTATCATTTTATTACTCGGAATACCAGAAAGTGTCTGACCCTGGTTATCCTCACCTTTTAAATAATGTCCTTGCCAGTCAAAAGTCAGAGTATCAGTTATCAAATACTGCCCATCCCACTCAATACCCATGATTTGACCATTCGCAACATTCAAAAAAGTCAGTCTATTTTCTTCTATTTCTACTCGTTCTATATAATCTCTAACAGTAAAATAATAAACATTACTAGCCAGCACTAAACGTGACCCAGCCCATTCAACACCAAAATCAATATTGATAGATTGCTCTTTTTTTAAGCCTGGATTTGCAATAACCTGTCCTCGCCCAGTGATTCCAGAAAACATTCGCTCACTAAGACTGGGGAAACGAAAACCGGTGGCAATATTTACGCTTACCTGCACATCATTATCAAAGACCTGAGATACAGAAAGAAACCCTGACCAGGCTTTATCATCCTGACTAGTTGTATCTGATGCTTGATTAAAATAACTAAACCTTGCACCTACTTGCCACTCTGCCACGCCCCTCACACCTGACAACATTGCTATTAGAGCCCCCTCATGCTCCTCACCATCCACTAAGGTCTTTGTTACCAAGCGATCCCCCGTTACTAAATTAATTGATTGCTCACTCGCATTAACTTGCTGCCGCGAAAAATAATCAATTCCTATTTGTCCATCTAAGTCTCCAAAGCTTTTCTTAAATGAGCCATTAATTCCATAATCATTCGCCTGATTTGAAACAGTATTAATACTTTTCCAAGGTTTATGTACTTCAGTTTTCAAGATATTGGGATGATAATAAATATTACCTGACCAGGTCGAGTCATCAGAAATACTTAGTTTAAGTAATAGATGCTTTTCTTCTGGATAGCTTGTTGTGCGCTCGGGGAAATCAATATTTGACTTACCTATATCCTTAGCTAAAGAGGGTAAGGCAAACAATTGTATATTTAAACCTTGCCAGTCTGTTTCAGACCTCATGGTCGCTGAGTATTGTGTAAAATGAGTATTCAACTCACTACCATCACTTGCTCTTGCATTACCTGCCTTTCGCCTTGCCATTGCAAATGACCAGTTAGCAGCGCCCCCAGCTATGACTTGATGATTCTCATCGCCATTACTTTGAAAGCCCGATGTAATATAAGGTGTTTCAAACTTTTTTGTAATAATTTCAACCGCTCCTCCTAAAGCTCCTGAACCAAATTGAGTTGATACAGGAGTACGCCAGACAACGGCTTGCTTAATTAATGATGGCTCGATAAATGAAGCTGAAACACCCGCGCGCCGATCACTTTCTATCCTCATTCCATTAATCAGTGTTTTAATTCGATGCTTGGAGAAACCTCTAATTGAAAAGTTTTGAAAATGCCCCCCTTGTCCATTTTGGGAGACACTGGGACTATTGCTGATTAGTTCAGTTAAATTGCTTGATGCTTGAATTTTCTTACCTGGAGCAATAATAACCCTATTATCAAGCCCACAGCATTCAGCTTGCTCAAGATGAACAACAAAGGGCTTCATAATTTCAAGGGAGGGTTCTTTTTTTATTATTCTCTCATGACTAATACCTTGATTTGAAACAGCTGTTTGGGATAATAATGCATTAACCAAAACAGCAAAAATAACCTTCCTTAGCATTCAGTCTGTTATTTATTTCTTTTTCTGTATAACAACCCTAACCCACTAGCCATAAACCAAAAAGCAGTAGGTAGTGGCACTGTTGATACCGTTCCAGTAGTTAAAGTTGCTGATAAGAAATTATTATCAGCATCTCCCAAATCATTAACAAAAAAACTTAGCTGAGTACTATCAGCTTTCAATACATCAAACGTCAGAGTTGCTAAAGCAAAGCTATCTGGCTGAAAATTATTTAGGTCAACCGCATCATCAAGAGAAATTTCATAGATATTCAGTACACCAGCCCCACTCAAAGTGATGGCTGAATCATTTATACCAAGACCAAAAAGATCTAGCTGATTCCCTAGCCCTGAATCACCTAATGTAGCGCTTGAAAAAGACAAATGACTACTATCAAATATGATGTCTAAATCATAACTGGCAATTGATGGTGCAGCATCTATCCCTAGACCCGATATTGTCACATCAATATCAATCACTGCTCCTGTCTGGACAGGTGTACCAAACCCCAGGCTAATACTAGCATTGGCTACGCAGGTTGATAGTAGCAAAAAGGCAATGCCTATTAATTTGTATTTTTGAATTATTTTTAACATGATTTTTGTTTATTACCTGAAAATATAAGGTTACAGTTCAACCTTATTGCTAAGGTGTAGAGCAGCCTATAGTCCGCTCTACACAGTATTATTTAGTCCTAGTATTATTCAGTTGCACACCGAAACCTGGTACATAAGGCTTTTAATTCACGAACATCTCGGACTGTGATCATACCATCGCCATTTATATCTTTCGGATCATCTACTCCAGAAGCTGGTTGATTTCTTGAGGCGAGAATAATACTCATATCATCCCGATCGACATCACCATCACTATCCAGATCCCCAGTAATAATAGTTATTTCACATTCATCGGGAATATTATTAGCATCTGTATCCTGACTACCTTGAGTAAGGTCAATCACATCAGAAATGGCATTATTGTTACAATCTGGAAATACATTGAGATAATACACATCTTGTTCGCCATTAAAAGTGGCGGAATAAGCGAGATGGGCTCCATTAGCATCAGAAACCAAATGCGTATAATCGCCAATTTTGTCAGTCTGACGTAGCGTACCATTGACTAGTTTTGTTGGTAGATGTGTATTAAAAGAAGGGGTAACGGCTTGGTTTTCACTCCAGCTTACTCCACCATCCCAAGAATAAGAATAATATAGCTGGGAGATACTTCCCGGTTTATCCCCTGTTCCATTACGGGTATCGTACCAAACAGCATCAAGCCGAGAATTAGGCGCCACACCTAGCATAGGAAAGTATTGATAGGACTGCGCCGCAGGTACATCATCATTTACTCGAACGGGAGCTGACCATGTATCCCCTCCATCTTCACTGCGAATAAAGTGGACATCAAGAGGATCATCACCTGTTTGCCAACTATAAGACTGGGTATAGTGAAACATATAAATGTTACCCCCCATCACACCTGCTGATGTATCAGTAGCAATCTGAACATCTCCATCAGCACCTATAGGGTTTGGTCCATTTTGTGTATATAGCGATACAGCATTCCCTCCCATTTCTACTTGCTGAGAAGTAAAAATTGGTGAAACATCAGGGTCTTTAGCATTAACCGACTTTAAGAAATAGTGTCCGCCACGAATAATAGCAATCGAATTGACAGTTGAAGAATCTTCTTTAATACCCGAAAGATAAACATCACCATTTGATGCTATTGCTATCCTACCAAACCCAAAATTTATAACTGGTAATCCCACATCCGGTTCTTGATAACTGACGCCACCATCCGTAGAACGGATAAAATATTTAGGGATATAATTTGGATCTGGGTGTGAACTGCCCGCCCGACGCCAAGTACTATATATATTTCCGGTACTACTCCCCCCTGTTTTATCAATCATCATCCAGTTTTTATCACCTAGAAATTGATCAACAGGATCAGACCAGGTAACCCCTCCATCAGTAGACTTAAACATAGAGCTCTGACTGCCACTGCCTAGCCCCATAGACTGATAATAAAAACTGCCTAGTGCATCTGTATCCAAAACAGGGTCAGTACGTTGCTGTAAAGGTTCTGAAGGCAGAATCCCATTACTCCAACTAAGTCCTCCATCAAAACTGTAGCCATAACCTGCTTGTTTATTTGGAATTGTTGCATCCGCAAAGCTACGCCAACCAACCACTATATTATTTTGATTAACGAGACTCATTGCAATACTGGGTTCATTAGCTTTATCCCCTACAATATTTTGACCATTTGCATCCACATTAACCTGATGACTGTTATATACGCCTTGTAAAATAACTGGAGATGTGGCGGCGGCCGCATTAAGAGTAGGAGACAGGGATGTCAAAATTAAAAGACCTGTACCGCCAACTATCATTTTCTGAATATATTTATTCATTCTGCTAAAGCCTTTTGTTTACGCTGGTTGACAAACAAACCAGCCAGTCCACTAGCAAAGAACCAGGCTGCTGCTGGAATGGGCACTACAGTAGTTTGAAAAGAAAAATCACCAACAATTGCCCCTTCGATCCCGCCCATATGGTTAAAACCCGAAGCTAAGGCGAGATCACCAGTCAGCGTCAAAGAATCACCAGTTATCGTTGTTATTACATTATCTAAGTCAAACACATCAGCTCTGAAGCTATAGTGATTAAAAACAGTCCAACCTGAGTGTTGTGTTCCTGAGCGAGCCGCATTATATTCTAATGTCATATAACCATTAACAGCTCGGTTACCTTCCTCTTCAAGAGTAACTTCATTAATTGTGAATGATTTATCAATACGATAACGAATAGCACCGCCAACGCCAATGCTTCCAGAAGCAGTTCCTGTAAAATCACTGGCATTAAAAGTAAAATCATTGGGCTTATTACTCCCTATGGTATTTGTTCCATTAACAGAAAAAACCATGCCAGTTGTTGAAGGAATAACACCAGTTCCCGGTACAATGTGATCATTTAAGATTTGATTATTGCTACGATTAGCAGCCTGCTCGGAGTCAAAGTATTCCTCTACATAAAAAGAAGGTCTGTTTGGGTCAAATTCATTATTAAATGCAGCAGCTAAAGCCGTACTGTCAATGTTTAAAGTTAGTGCTCCACCACTCACAGAAGAAGCAAATACTGGTGAAGCAGTTATTAAAAACATACCAGCAAGCCAAATAGCTGCAGGCTTTTGTTTATAGTTATTCATGGTGATACTCAGCTAAATCAGAAAATACATCCTTGTTTATTTCTGACATTAAATTTATTAATAGTATTTAGATAAACTTCCGAGAAAAATAATGGTTCCCGAAAGCTAAAATTGAACCGGTTATAACAGCTTATGCTTTCTTACGACGGGCAGCAACCAAACCAAGCAAACCACTCCCAAACATCCAGACTGCAGCAGGAACGGGAACCGCTGAAGGCGCGAGACTAAAAGAACCAATAACCGTATTAGTATCAAAACCAAATGCACCGGCGTAACTTAAACCTGCGCCCGACCATTTCAGATCACCGCTTAATTCCAGCTCATTATTTACATTCAAAGTTTCTACAACATTAACTAACGAAAAAACATTTGCAGGAGGAAAACCAGCACCATTTGAACCAATAACCCAATCAACACCACTTTTGTACAAGTCAAAATCAAACGGTGTAAGAATACCCGACGGCCCATTCAAACGTAAAGCACCACTCAACCCAATACTTCCTGTGGAAAGGTCACTGGTATCCATAGTGGTCCCTTGAGTCGACCGTATAACTTCTGGGACTGCATTTGAATGATCAATATCAGCGACATTGGTATTAACAGGCGCAGAAAAAGTTAAGACATCAGTGTTTGAATAGGCTGTTACACCAGAGGTTCCACCTAAGGTAGATGCATTAATTTCCAGTGCATTGTCAACTGCTCCCCAGTGACGATCAAAATGGAAGACTCCAGCTGTTGACGTCGATACAGCTGTATTATCTATAGTAAAGCTTGCTGTTCCAGTAACCAGCCCTGCACTCGCTGTTGAAGATGCCATTAAACCCGTTAATGCTAATACACCAGCAGTGAGTAGTTGTTTAGCTTTAAAGCTATTTTGAGAATTAAATGTGATTGCTTTCATTATTGTCCTTATATATTCATATTGTTTTAAAAAAATACATTTCCTTATGCCCACTCCCTATCTGAACAAAAATTCTCAGGGTAAGACTTTAGAAATCCGTTCTTAATATATAAGCCGTTTGAAATGTGAATTCGATCACAAAAAAATTAATTTATTTGTGTGATTTATTTAAAATAAATATTTAATAGTTATAAATCAGCTAATTACCAACAGGTCACAAGATTTTTTTTAAATTTTAATAAGAAATAGACAGCAGCAACCGCCTTAAGAGGATATTTAGAGCTGGGATAAAAGAAAGGTTGAACAAAAAAAAGGATTAGTTCTATTTATAACAAAACACTTGAAAATATCTTTATTCAATAACTTAAAGACAAACTGATATAGGCTGATATGGGCTGAACAGGTATGAAACGACCACCAAAATAATTAAGCGATTGGTAACTTTTTTCGTTAGTGATATTCTTAAATGCTGCACTGACTTTAAAGTTATCTGCTTCGTAGTTAAGTGCAGCATCTACTGAATATAAACTATCACTTTTATTATAATTGGGAATTTCAAGATAGACACCAGACTGAAAATAAACACCAGCACCTAGGCTAAACCCACTTAACATCGCCTCTTTGAACTGGTAATTTGCCCAGAGCTTTCCAGAATGACTTGGAATATGAGGTAAAGGCTGACCATTTAAAGATTCAATTTGATGTTTGACATAATGTGCATCTGTATAAGCATAGCTGCCAAGTAAACTGATACTCTCTAACTGCCAGGTTAAATCAGTCTCTATACCTTGAGAGCGTTGTTCACCTGTCGTTTCTGATCGACCTTGAACATCCGTGTTATCTCTAATCGCAACATGCGTACGATTAATTTGATAAACAGCTATTTGCCCATTGAATGAGCTTAAAAAATCAAATTTAATTCCGGCCTCAATATGTTGAGATAATTCCGGAGCAGGTGTACCAACAAAGTTTACAAATGGCTGACCTCGCATTCCTTCACTATAGCTAATGAAACTTGATACATCATCGGTTAAATCAAAACTAGCACCTACTCTTGGTAAAAACTTAACCTTGCTGGTTTTAGCAACTGCCTTGAACCCTGGAGATTCATTGTTATAATCTATATCAACAACGCCTAACCTAGCACCAGCCAAAATATGAAGGCGATCATATACAGTGCTTTGTAATTGTATATAGCCTCCATAAGTCTTATTAATCACGAAGATATTGTTTATCCCTAAGCCTGGTTGTCGATAAGGTAAATTGAATTGTGGAGAGTTTAAATCTACAAATCCTAAAGGTATTGCATTTGACTCAATAAACCCTTCATCTTCGAACTGGCTATAATCCACCCCAAACAGAAGCGTGTTTTTAGTTGGACCTGCTTTAAAATCAGCCATTATATTAGCCACAAAACTTAATTCTTGCTGCTCTTGATAAAGTTGAGTATTAAATAAAGCCCAAGTTGAGGGTGCTAAAAAGGGGCGATCAGCTTTAATACCATCCGCTCCGAAAAGCGTTTGAATTTTCTGATCAAACTTAGACTGAGAATACCTAGCTTTCAAGGATAAAAGCCACGATTCATTAATCTCGTGCTCAAGCGTCCCCCAAACACCATAAAACTTTGCCTGGCTTGGTTCAATATCCCTAGGCCCGATATACCTTTCGGGTTGAATAGAAAAGTCCCCCATCACAGTACCATGAGCGGGCAGTCCCTGATAATCTACTTGCTCCCAGCTGGAAAGCTTTCCTTGTATCGTGAATTGAGTGCCTTGGTTATCTGTTATTGTCAACGCAGGATTAGCGTTATACCGTTCTGTTTCAATAACATCTAGATAACTACCCGCATGTGTATATTCACCCGTTATACGAAATAACAAATGATCATTTAGTGGCTGATTAACATCAAAATATGGTTGGTAATATTGATAACTGCCATATTTAACACCTGCTTCCGCAAAAACTTCTTGCTCAGGTACTTTAGAGACTATATTAACCAGTCCTCCTGGAGGTGCCCCTGAACCACCGCCATACAGTAAAGCATTTGAACCTTTTAACACTTCAATACGTTCTACATTAACTAAACTTTCGCGATCACCAGCATTATAATATTGAGTAAAACCATCAAGTAATTGCTCTGCCCTAAAACCTCTAATTTGGGTAAAATCAAAACTTGGAGTTGATAGTGTTTGTCCGACCGCGACACCACTTATATTTTTAAGGCTTTCACTGATACTAAGGCTGCCCTGGTCATCAATTAAAGAGCGTGTTATGACTTGAATTGATTGAGGTATTTGCTTAATTGCGGTTTCAGTTCTGGTCGCACTTCTTGTACGAGAAATCTGATAAGGCCTCGAAGCATACTCTTTCCCCTTAAATGCTGGCAGCTTTCCCTCCACTATTAAAGGCTGCAAAACTTTAATTGACTGTGTTTGATGCCAAGGGTTGACATTGTTTTGCTCAGGGGGAGAGCTGATTGTTTCTACTTTTGGAATAAGCGTTATGGTATTGCTGTCAATAAATTGATATTGATACCCACTGCCCAGCAAAAGTTGCTCTAATGCTTGTTGAGAAGTCATATTGCCCTTCAAAGCGTTACACTTAAGTCCTCGCACATCATCAACAGAAAAAATCAGATCTAATTTAGACTCCGCGGCAAACTGAACCAGTCCATTATTCAATGATTGGGCGGGGATATCGAAGTAATGAATATCATCTGCTAATAAAGTACCGCTATTTAATAAAAAGACTAGCAGCAAACATAGACTGGTTTTTTTAAACCTAAAAAATATGCTATAGCGAAGAAAATCCATTTAATCCCTTTTTTGTCAGCTATTAAAACAACCTTATAACAACAATTAGCGATGAACTATAGTCCACCAACCAGCCAACTCTGTCTGTTTTAAATTTAACACCTTACACACCGACCTTATAACCGCATCAGGATTATCCAGGGAAAAAACACCAGTAATACGCAAATTTTTAAGTTCATCATCCGACAGAAAAATACGTCCATTTCGGTAACGCTGTAATTCTGAGATCAGATCACCTAAGGGTTGATCATTAATAACAATTCGCTTTTGTTGCCACGCAGTTTCTTGCCTTAACTCAATGTTTTCTGCTTGTAACAAAGTTACATCTGATTGATACTTTAATTGCTGACCGGTTTGCACCGTCACAGTGTCATCAATTTCATTGTTCTGCAGTTTGCTAACGGCTACAGCATGTTCCTGAACTGTAATTTTTACAGCATCACTTTCATCTTTGTAGATTTGAAAAATAGTCCCCAAAGCTTTAATTTGCAAATCATCAGTATCCACCACAAATGGACGAATGCTGTCCTTGGCTACATTGAAACGCGCCTGACCATTATGCAAAATAATTGTTCGTCTAGAATCAGAATAATTCACCGAAACAGCGGTATTGGTATTTAATAATAATCGACTACCATCTGAGAGCTGCACCTCGAGCATCTCTCCAGCTTGAGTGTAAAAATCACTATTCCAATTATCCAATAACCGCACCTGATGAGGTAAAAACAAATTCACTACAAATAGCCATATTGCTGCTATTGCCAGTGCAGGAGCCATCCAGTAAAAAAAAGGCCGCGGCCTTTTCTCTCGCCCAACATTATTTTTCCTGGCAGCAAATCGAAGTGTTTGCTGGCTTTCCAAATCGCTGGAAATCGTTGTCTGAGTATCAATAACTGGTTTTGCAGCTAAAGCCATTTGATCAAATAACAGTTCAGCCTCAGAAAATGCTTCAGAATTAGCATGATCCTGAGCCAGCCAATCAGCAAATGCGCACAGTTCCTCATCATCCATATCATCAGATCGCAATCTAAGCAACCAGTCAATCGCTTGCTGTTTCTGCTCTGATATTCCAGGTGCGCTAGATGACTTAGGCATGATTTGAAACCCTAGATAAAATTATAATTGCTTGCTTACTATATAGAACGTTTGAACGATAAAGACGATCACCATTATATAAAAATAAGTTCATGGTATTCATCTATTTATCCAGCCGCATTGCGCAATGAGTCATTGCCTGTGACAATAATCGGTTAACCATGGATTTAGATATCCTCATGCGCTCTGCAATTTCAGCGTATTTAAGACCATCAACACTATGCATATAAAACGCAGTTCGACTATTAACAGGCAATTCGTCTAAGGCCTGTTTCATCAAGGCCATCTGCTGCTGACCAATTAAAGATTTATCAGGCTCAGTTGATTGGTTAGATGATATTTCAAGTGCAGTATCAAATGCCACATCTGATGAATGTTTGTTTCTCACCATTGCTTTACGCTGATAATCAATTGCCAGATTCATGGCAATTCGAAAGGCCAAAGCTCTGGCATTATCAGGCGGACTTTCTTTTATTTTCCGATCCAGACGAAGATAGGTTTCATGGGTTAAATCTTCTGCGGTTTCTGCACATCGCAAGCGACTGGTCAGAAAACGCTTCAGATCATTAGCCAGAACATCACTCCAGAACAGGGGAACATCAGACTGCTCGAGGCTTGTCATTTAAATAATCCTAAGCTATTACTCTGTTTTAAAAAAACAAAAAGCTTTGTTAACTATCAATCTACTTAATAAACAACCATCGCCCCCCAGCCAGTTGTTTACACCATTTATTTAAGGAACCTCTGATCAAGTCCAATTATTTTTAGCTTGCTAAAACAGCCGATATTTTCCACGAAGATCGGCGCAATAGAATAACTATTACTTCTCACTTCATGAAAAATAGCGACAGTTTTTTCTGCGCTAAATTCTAACCAACTTAATCAGAGGCTCCTTAATTATCAATCAAGGATAAAGAGCCACAGTTTCCAAACCTGTATTCTCATCCAGTGCCATCATTATATTCATATTCTGCACCGCCTGCCCAGCTGCACCTTTAACTAAGTTATCAATCACAGACAATACAACTAAAGTATCACTTCCTTGCGGCTGATGAATAGCAATCTGACAGTTATTACTACCCCGAACATTTCTAGTATCTGGATGCGCGCCTTGAGGAAGTACATCGACAAACAATTCATCCTTATATCGCTGCTCATACAAAGCCTGTACCGCACTAACATCACCTGTTATTTGCCCATACAGAGTTGCATGTATACCTCGTATCATCGGTGTTAAATGTGGAACAAAAGTCAACCCTATTGATTGTTTTGCTGCTAGCTCCAAACCTTGAGTTATTTCTGGCAAATGTCGATGCCCATTAACCGCATAAGCTTTAAAACTTTCCCCTGCCTCACTCATCAAAGCAGTTACTTGAGCACCACGCCCTGCACCACTTACTCCTGACTTTACATCTGCAATCAAGCGAGAAGAATCAATTAAGTTATTTTCAATTAACGGCATAAAACCTAGTTGTACTGCAGTCGGATAGCACCCAGGACAAGCTAAAATATTTGCTTGTTTAATGGCTTCCCGGTTAACTTCGGGCAAACCATAAACTGCTTGAGCAATTAAATCAGGACACGCATGCTCCATTCCATACCATTTTGACCATTCCTGAACATCCTTAATTCTAAAATCTGCGGATAAATCTATAACCTTAACATTGCTTGCTAATAACTGCTCAGCCATTAACATCGCGGCCCCATTAGGTGTTGCAAAAAACACCACATCACATTCAGCCAAAGCAGTGACATCAGGCGCAGTAAAAACCACATCACACAAACCGCGTAAGCTTGGGTACAAACCATCAACTCGCTGCCCTGCATCAGACCGAGAAGTGACTACACTGACATCTACACCAGAATGCAAAACCAGAATACGTAATAACTCCACCCCTGTATATCCTGTTCCCCCAACTATTCCTACCCGAATCATTTTATTATCAACCTACTTAAATACTTATAAACATTGCATATAATACCCGTTATGATAGTGAGCTCTTATATTTTTTACACTAATTGATATGCTTGCCATTGAAATACTTGATAAAAAACTCCAGGCTACCGAGCGCCCAACCCCTGAAATATCAGAAACTGAGGTTTTAATACAAGTCGTTGCTGCGGGTATAAATCGTCCAGACATTATGCAGCGATTAGGCCTATACCCAGCACCAGCAGACACTTCGGACATCCCCGGACTGGAAGTATCAGGTACGGTTATCAACTGTGGCAAAAATGTTTCTAATTTAAAACCTGGTGATAAAGTATGTGCTCTCGTCAGTGGTGGAGGCTACGCTGAATATTGTGTTGCCAATGCCGAATTGTGCCTGCCTATTCCTGCAAACTTTGACTTTATTCAGGCAGCAGCAATACCTGAGACTTTCTTTACGGTCTGGAGCAACCTCTTTGATAAGGCTTTATTAAAAAAGGATGAAACTGTCCTGGTTCATGGAGGCAGTAGTGGAATTGGTACAACAGCAATACAACTAGCTAAAGCATTTGGAGCAAAGGTATATATTACTGCAGGCTCTAATGAAAAATGTGCATTTTGTACTAAACTTGGAGCTGACGCTGCAATAAACTATAAAGAGCAGGATTTTGTTACTGAAATTAATCAGTTAACTAATGGCAAAGGGGTCGATGTCATTCTAGATATTATTGGCGGCGATTACTTTCCTCGAAATTTAAAATGCATGGGGATAGAAGCTCGATTGATTCAAATTGCCATTCAAAATGGTCCAAAAACTGAAGCGAACCTTCTTCCTATCATGCTAAAGCGCCTCACCATTACAGGCTCTACCTTAAGAGCTCGAAACATTAGCTTTAAAAGTAAAATAGCCAAACAATTATTTAAACAAGTCTGGCCATTTTTAGAATCAGGTGAAATCAAACCTGTTTTATTCACTACTTTTCCTCTTTTAGAAGCGGACAAAGCCCATCAATTAATGGAAAGTAGTCAACATATTGGAAAAATCATTCTAACTGTATAAATCATGACTTACACAACACTCATTTCATCCGACATACTGGCTCAGCACATTTCAGACAGCAACTGGGTCATTATTGATTGTCGCTTTTCTTTAGCTGATTCAGAAGCAGGAGCCAAAGCCTATCGAATGGGACATATTGCAAATGCCCATTATGCACACCTTGATAAGGATTTATCATCCAAAATCACTATCTCAACAGGACGCCACCCGCTTCCTGAGCTTAAATCATTAGTGCAAAAACTTGGACAATGGGGAATAAGCAATAAATCTCAGGTTGTAGTTTATGATGATGCTAATGGCGCTTTTGCTAGCAGACTTTGGTGGCTGTTACGTTACTTAGGGCACGATAAAGTTGCCGTTTTAAATGGCGGACTAACTGAGTGGAAAAAGAGCAAACTGCCATTAACAACAACTTTACCAGCTATTACCACTAAAACCTTCAGAGCTTATTACCACCTATCATCCAGCCTCTCTGCAGCTCAAGTAAGCCAAGCTTTAGCCTCTCGATCCATCAAATTAATTGATGCCAGAACTACGGAACGTTTTCAAGGCCTGCAAGAGCCCATTGACCCAGTTGCTGGTCACATCCCTTATGCAGACAATAGAGCTTTCCAGTTAAATCTCGATACTCATGGACTGTTTCTAAATTCAAAGCAATTACGTCAACAGTTTTTAAAACTTTTAAACACTTACACACCTGAACAAACTGTTCACATGTGTGGTTCAGGCGTAACTGCCTGTCACAATCTTTTAGCAATGGAATATGCAGGGTTATCTGGATCAAAATTGTATGCAGGTTCCTGGAGTGAATGGATAACTAATCAAAACAGACCGATTGCAACCACACTTTAACTTTATAAGCACCCGCTCAACCCACTTACTTTATACAAGGTTTAAACCATGCCAGAACACGATCCAAAACATAAAACGTTACAAAAAGCCTTAGAGATTAATCTAGATAATTGTAAATACGGAACTATCGTTGAAATTGGCGCAGGACAAGAAGTTGCCAGAAATTTTTTCCGTGCAGGTGGAGCCGCAGGAACCGTTGCCAAAACCATGTCAGCCTATGACATGCAAGTCAGCGATGATGTTTATGGCGCAGAAGAAACTGGGCGCTATGTTAGTCGCAGTCGCTTATTGAAGATGCTGGATAAGGAATATTCATCAATTACAGAGCTTTTAACACCCTCGCGACCTAAAAATACCACCTTTTTTTCTTACGCTGCCACGGTGACTGCAAAAAGTTATCTACAGAAGAATGAGTGTCATGGCTGGGTTGGGATTCGCTTGCAACTCTATAGAGAAGCACCACCTAGTGACATTATTTTACATGTCCGCATGCTCGACAATGATGGAAGCTCTCAACAAGAGGCGCTGGGAATACTTGGCGTTAATTTGATCCATGCGGCTTACCACCACTTCACTCACCCAAAACAAATTATTGAATCACTACTTGATGACCTTGAGCCCGGAAGACTTGAAGTAGATATGATTAATTTTTCAGGCCCTTATTTTGAGGAAACTGAAAATAGATTAATGAATCTACACCTGGTTCATAACAGCTTAACTCACGCTATTATGTTTAACCCAAAAGGTGAAGTGCAAGTACCTGCCGAACTCTTATACAAGAAGAATATTCTGGTCATCCGCGGTTCATTCACCCCATTAACAAAAGTTCATTCTGATATGACCCGTTGTGGTCAGCAACACTTCAACGAAATGGAATGCATTGAGGCTGATAAAACCTTAGTCTTGGCTGAGCTCACCATGGCAAGCTTAACGGTAGGCGACACAATTGATGACGCTGACTTTCTTGCTCGTGTTGATATGTTAAATACTCAAGGCTATACCGTTATGGTATCCAACTATTTACGTTATTTCCGTTTACGAGCTTATTTTAGACGTTATACAAAACAACAAATTGGAATGATTTTAGGAATTTCCAATTTAGATTTAATTTTTCAGGAAGAATATTACGAAGGCCTGGAAGGTGGCATTTTAGAAGCATTTGCAAAATTATTTCCAGACAATACGCGTTTATATATATACCCCTACAAACATCCAGAACAAAAGGAGTTAGTCACTGTTAATAATTTTCGCCCCTCTAAAAACTTACAACACTTATACAATCACTTATTAGAAAACGGATATTTAGTCGGTTTAGAAAATGCAGATGAAAGCCTATTAGGTATAAGCCCTGCACAAACCCTTGCCGACATAAAGAAAGGTCATGGTAAGTGGGAAAGCAATGTACCTGAGTCTATAGCAAAAATGATTGTTGATAAGAAGTTATTAGGATTTGCTAACAGTAAATAACCTAAAAATAACAAACCTTAATACACCTTTAATATTGAGAGGCTTTTGCATAACAGTAAAAGCCTCTGTTATATCTGCTTAAAAAAGTCTTTTGGTGCCCCACAAATAGGACAAGACCAATCCTTGGGTAAATCTTCCCACCGAGTTCCAGGTGCATAACCTCTATCCGGCTCGCCCTTCTCTTCATCATAAATATATTCACATTCCATACAGCGGTATCTTTTAAAATCTGACATTGCACACTCCTAAAGTAAGTTACAAATTTAAATTCATTATAGTATTTACCATAATGACAACTATTGCAAAAAGCTTTAGCGCATTTTATTGAGTGTAGCTGTTCTTCAGCTTCATATCGTCTACTCTTTTCAATGGAAAGTATGGGTTATGAACAAACCACAGACTGAGTTTTAAAAAACCTAATTAATTTACGAAAAGGAAGTGAGGCTTTTGCCTCGTATGATTCAGGCGAGGCAAAAGAGGCTGTGAAAGTATTCGAGAAAACCACTAAAAACAGCCAAAAATTAGCTGTAAGCTATTGATTATCCGTTGCCGAAATGCAGTTTTTTGCCTAATTTCGGAATACTTTCACAGCCTCAAAAGCCTCACTTCCAAAAGATAAGTTGTAAAAATGAGCAACCTGTTTTTGTTCAGAGTCATTATGGAAAATGACACTGGCAGTTTCTGATGGTTAAGCCCTTTTTCTGCACATGGCAGAAAAAAACGTTACACTACGCTATAATTAGCTTGTAATCATTAGACTACATAGAAATTAAATATACCCCGTTTAACGATTAACACTTTCTTGCCTAATCTAATAGTATATTTTTCGAGCGAATGCCTACACCCTCTCCAAAAAAGTTACCTAAACTATTTCTAAGTCTCAGTTTAGTGATTCTCTTGCTAGACCTTACTTTTATCGGCATTACTTTCTTTCAATCAAGAAATGCTCTTATTATAAATTTCGAAACAGACGCTAAAAACCAACAGGCTACCTTTAAAGCTTTATTCAAAGAAACCACTAATAATATGCTACAAATTGCAACATTTGTGGCGCATGACCCTCGTATTCAGCAAGCATTTCTTCAAGGTAAACATGCCGTTGAATCAGAAGGAGGAGGTGCCGGACAACAACAAGCAAGCATTGCCAGAGCCAACTTACTCAATATTGTTGCGTCTAGCTGGGGAGAAATAACAAAACGCTTTAAAGCACGGCAGTTACATTTCCATTTAGGCCCAGGTTCAACCTCCTTTCTTCGGGTACATAAACCACAGAAATTTGGTGATAATATGGATAATGTTCGTTATACCATTGTTGATGCCAATCAATACCAAAAAGCAACTAGTGGTTTTGAAACAGGCAGAGTCTACTCGGGAATTCGAGGTGTATTACCTGTATTTGCAATAGATTCTAAAAAAGAAAAGAAAATTCATGTAGGTGCCGTTGAATCAGGTATCTCCTATCATAATATTATTCATAACCTTGCTGAAACATTGAATATTAACATTGCCGTTTTACTAACAATGGAGCATATTCAGGCCAATGTATGGCCCGATTTTTTAGAAAAACGTCTGCAAAGAAGCCCCCCTTTTGAGGATTTTGTGGTTGAAGAGACAACCTCTGCTGATTTTAAAAGCATACTAGATCCATCAATAGTCCGAGAGGAGTATAGAAGTAACATCGTCAGGTGTGTTTCTTTAAATGGACGTTATTATGCAATCTCAGAAATGCCTTTACGGGATTATCGTGGTAACTTAAATCCATCGCTTCAAGATGCAGGAAAAATTGTATTCTGGAAGGATGTATCAGATACCCACAATACCTTTTTTAACAACGTTATAAACAATCTTATTTATGCTGCTATCGGTTTTGTATTAATTGAAATTTTATTGTATTTCGGTTTAAGTAAAACAACAACAAAATTAAACACAATAATTGATAAACAAACGGCACAATTAAAAACAGAAATTGCCTTAAAAGATGCTAAAGAGCTAAAGCTAAGAAAGTTTTCTTTAGCTGTTGAACAAAACCCCAGCGTTATCTTAATTACTGATAAATTTGGCATTATTGAATATGTAAATCTTAAGTTTTTTGAACTGACTGGGTATAGCCGAGACGAAGTGATTGGTCAATCACCACAAATATTAAGCTCTGGACAGACATCGCAATCAACTTATCAAGCGTTATGGAGGACCTTATTAGCAGGAAAAGAATGGCGAGGTGAATTTCATAATCGTAAAAAGAATGGTGACTATTACTGGGCCAATGAATACATAGCCCCCATCTTTGATGATGCTGGAAATATTACTCATTTTGTAGGGTTACAAGATGACATTACTGAGCACAGAAAAATCACCCAAGAAATTAATTATCAAGTAAGCCATGATTTACTTACTGGACTGATTAATCGCAGAGAGTTTGAAAAACGGCTGTTACGACTGATTAAGGACACCCAACAACATAAAAATATCGAACATATTTTTTGTTTTTTTGATCTAGATAAATTCAAAATTGTAAACGATACCAGTGGCCACCCCGCTGGAGATGAGTTACTACGACAGATTTCAACCCTTACTAAAGAAAATATAAGACAAAGGGATACCCTGGCTCGCTTTGGTGGTGATGAATTTGGTATTTTAATGGAATCATGCTCATTACAAAAAGCCGAATATATTACTGAAAAAATACGTGATTTAATCGAACACTTTGTCTTTATCTGGGAAGATAAATCATTTTCCGTAGGGGTTAGTATAGGTATTGTATCCATTTCTGATAAAACTAAAGACATGACAGAAGCTTTTAAACAAGCCGATGCTGCCTGTTATGCTGCCAAGGAAGCAGGTAGAAACCGAGTTTGTATATACCATGAAGATGACATCAACTTATCCTCTCGAAAAAACGAACTGGAATGGGCTAATGAAACTTTAGAATCCATTCAAGACAATCGCATGGTTCTGTTTGTTCAAGTCATTACCCCAATATCGAATAGGACAAGCAACAAATTACGTTATGAAATCTTAGTCAGACAATTTACAGCAGATGGCAACCAAATATTCCCCAGTCAATTTTTACCTGCTCTGGAAAGGTACAACTTAGCGGTAAAACTAGACCAATGGGTTATTAATGCAACCTTTAGTTTTTTACAAAATCATGCCGAACAGATAAATGATATAGAATATTTTTCTATTAATTTATCTGGACAGTCCTTGTGCAGTAAAAAAATTCACGATTTAATCGTATGGTTTTTCGATTTACAGTTAATCCCATCCTCTAAAATTGTTTTTGAAATCACAGAAACGGTTGCCATTTCCAATATAACTGATGCAACTAATTTTATTAGTTCATTAAAACAATATGGCTGCCGCTTTGCTCTTGATGATTTTGGAAGCGGGATGTCATCTTTTGCATACCTTAAAAAATTGCCCGTTGATTACTTAAAAATTGACGGTTTGTTTGTAAAAGACATTGTTGAAGACCCTATTGATTATGCAATGGTTAAATCAATCAACGAAGTAGGACAGTTAATGGGCTTAGAAACAATTGCCGAATTTGTTGAAAATGATGATATTCTACAAAAACTTACTAATATCAATGTTGATTGCGCTCAGGGTTATGGCTTGGGAAGGCCTCAAGCACTAAAAGATTTGTTTAAAGCCTAATGAAGCATAAGCAATAAACTATTTTATGTTTTTCTAATTAGTAAAATCAGCACCCGTTATATTCATACATTACAATTACCTTATTTTTACTTAAAAGCATCTCAGTATGAAACTAAATCTAAATAAACCGTTTATATTTTTAGTTATCACTTTTATTTCTACACATCTTAGTGCCGAAACACTATTAAACCAACCCATAGTCCCAATTCCTGAAATTGAAATTATAAACCCTCAACAAGTTGAACTGGGACAACTACTATTTAATGAGGTTCGATTATCTGAGGGGGCACAACTCTCTTGTGCCAGTTGCCACTCCATGTCTATGGGAGGAGCAGATGCTCAAATTGTTTCTACTGGTGTTAACCGCCAAAAAGGAAACATTAACTCCCCTTCCGTATTTAATAGCAGTTTAAATTTTCGTCAATTTTGGGATGGAAGAGCGAGGGATTTAATGGAACAAGTTGATGGCCCAATTGCAAATCCTAAAGAAATGAATTTTAGTTGGGAACAAGCTATAGCAATACTCAAAAAAGACCCCTTTTACATTAATAGCTTTGAACAGGCTTATAGCGATGGTTTAACTATCTTAAATATGCGAAAAGCAATCGTCAGTTTTGAACAATCACTATTAACACCTAATAGTCGCTTTGATCGGTTTCTTAAAGGCAATAAAACCGCAATATCAGAAAATGAATTAGAAGGTTATAAGCTATTTAAACAATATGGATGCATTTCCTGTCATCAAGGCGTTGCTGTAGGTGGAAATTTGTATCAGAAATTCGGGATCTTTGGAAATTACTTTAAAGATCGCGGCCATATTACAGAAGCAGATTACGGTAAATTTAACGTGACTAAAAAAGAAAAAGACCGCTTTGTATTTAAAGTGCCTGGTTTAAGAAATATTGAGTTAACCGCGCCTTATTTTCATGATGGTTCTCAGCAATCACTCCTTGATGCCGTTAATATTATGATGAAATATCAGTTGGGACGTATACCCAAGGAGAATACAAGTGAGTTAATTGTGGCGTTTTTAAAAACCTTGACGGGAGAGTATCAGGGTATTTCTTTAGGCGGAAAAAATCAGTGAAGAAATTTACCTTTATTTCTTTAATTGCAGGTATGTTGTTCTTTTCATTGTCTATATTAGCCACATGGCTGTACAGCTATTCTCAGGTTGACTATCTGACATATCAACAGCAAACAAAAGTAATCCGTGATATTCAGGAAAATACGGCAGCACTTACCCGAAAAGTTATTTTAGTTCAGCAAGGACAATCATATAACTACGATAAGGTCGCAAAAACGCTTAACGACAATGAGGTTTTAGTCTCAATATTAGCCTCTGAAAAGAAAAATAAACTGAGTCAAATAATAGAATCATGGAATGATTTAAAAGTCATTGTGGAAAACATTAAATCAGATCATGCTGTTTATCAAAACTCATTAAAATATTTTCCAATAGGAACTGAACATTTACATTCAGAGCTTTCCACAAATAAGAATAACAAAGCTCTTATCAAGGCATTATTGAATCTTGAACGTCAAGTGATACTATTTAGTTTAGGACACAGGGCAGACACTTTTGAGCAACTGAATAGTCAAATTAAGGCGTTTAATACATTGGCAGAAAAACTACCAAAAGACACTGAATTTTCAGTGCTTATGCTTTCGAAGCATGCTCAAATTATATTAAAAAAACAACAACGGTTAAAACATCGAAACACCCAGCTACTTAATACAAAAATCCCTCAACAGATTCAGCATCAGTTAACTCAATATAACCAAAATCATCAACAACAAGTTAATCAAGCCGCTAAAATCAGGTTAATCCTCTATATTGTTTGTGTTGCATTATTATTAGTTATTACCGTAGCAAAACTAAAAATATTATTTCTGAATGACAAGGTAAAAACTCGTTGAAGATAGCTTAATGATAGCTGCCACAAGACAAATAATAGAGCACCATAGCTCAAAACCACTATAAACTAACCGTAGGTTATTTTAGAACCATTTTATCTTACTAGCGCCTTACCTCTGCGTGGGAATGATGCCTGTTATATCAAATAATCCAAAACCAAACCTGCAAAAACAGCCAATCCAAAATAATTACTATTCAAAAAAGCTTTAAAACACAAAGCTTTCTCTCTATTAAAAATCAATTTTTGCTGATAAATAGATAATATGAATGCGACACTGACACCGGCATAATAAAACATTCCTAACTGCTGCATTTGCCCAATCCAGACTAATAAGCCAATAATAATAAGCTGTAACACCGCCATAATCTCACGGTCTTTATCGCCAAATAAAATAGCGGTTGATTTAACTCCTATTTTTAAATCATCTTCTTTATCAACCATTGCATACATGGTGTCATAAACCAATGCCCATAACATCACGGCTAAATACATAATCCAGGCAACGGCTGGGATTTGGTTTGTTTGCGCACTAAATGACATCGGTACGGCAAAACCAAAAGCAATACCTAGATAAGCTTGAGGTAGTTGCGTATAGCGCTTCATAAAGGGGTAACTAGCTGCCAGGAATGCGGCTACAAATGACAGCATAATGGTCATTAAATTCAATTGAAGCACCAATACAAAAGCGGATAGGCATAAAACCACAAATACAATAACCGCCTCTTTTGGGCTGACTTTACCTGCTGCAATCGGCCTTAATTTAGTTCGCTCAACATGTGGATCAAAATCGCGATCGGCATAATCATTAATGACGCAACCTGCTGCACGCATTAACACCACCCCCGAACAAATAATAAATAGTACCAATAAATCTGGTTTTCCATTACTCGCCACCCATAATGCCCATAAAGCCGGCCATAATAAAATAAGGATACCTATGGGTTTATCAAACCGTGCCAATAACCAATATTGCTGCAACCTATCGATAATTACCGAGTTATTCACTGTCATTTTCTTTGATGGATTTAATGATTGATGTGGTTGAATGCCCTTCAAACAGAGATAACATTTTTACTTCCCCGCCATTTGCTAAAACGCTTTCATGTCCAGCAATAGAGGTTACATCTGTATAGTCGCCCCCTTTAGCCAAGATATCGGGTAATAAATAGTCAATTTCATCTTTTGGCGTGTCACCTTCAAAAGGTAATACCCAGTCCACACATTCTAATGCAGCCAACATCTCCATGCGGTAATTAACATCATTAAGTGGGCGTTCAGGACCTTTCAGCCTTTTTACTGAAGCATCACTGTTGACCAGTATAATTAATCGATCACCCAGAGCTTTTGCTTGTTGTAAATAACGCACATGGCCAGGGTGTAAAATATCAAAGCAACCATTAGTCAGAACAATTTTTTCGCCTTCCTTTTTAGCGATTTGCATGGCTTGCTTAATATCTTTTAATGAACCAACTCCTCGGTGATGAGCTCTCTGGCCTTGTAGCGCGTACTCTAGTTCTTCGGTATTAACCGTTGCAGTACCAATTTTACCCACCACAATACCTGCACCCATATTGGCTAAAATAGTGGCTTCTGCCAGCGATTTTTTAGCTGCCAGGCTAGCCGCCAATACAGAAATAACCGTATCACCTGCACCCGTCACATCAAAGACTTCTCTTGCATGCGTTGGCAAGTGCAATGGACTTTCGCCTGTAGTTAACAAGGTCATCCCTTGCTCGCCTTGAGTAACTAACAAGGCTTTAAAATCCATCTCATTAAGTAGATTCATACCCCTTTCTACTAACTGTTGTTGGCTTTTACAATGTCCAACGACCGCCTCAAACTCGCTTAAATTAGGAGTAATTAAAGTTGCATGCTTGTAGATGCTAAAGTCAGACCCTTTTGGATCTATTAAAATGGGTTTATCTAATTTTTTTGCCAATGAAATAAAAGGCTCAATCGGATTTAAAGTTCCCTTACCATAATCTGATAATACGATGGTATCTGCCTGCATCATTTCTGCATGGAAGAGATGCAATAATTTTTCATTATCAACCGCATGAAAACCATCTTCAAAATCTAAACGGATTAATTGTTGATGCCGACTCATCACTCTTAATTTGGTAATCGTCGGATAATCTTGTAACGCTTCAAACAGGCATAAAACACCTGCATCCTGTAATAGTGTTTTTAATGAATCTGCTGGCTCATCTTGCCCAACAAAGCCCATCACCGAAACTTTTCCTCCTAACGCTGCAATATTTAATGCGACATTGCCGGCACCACCAGCTCGTTGCTCATCATTCTTTACATGGACAACGGGCACCGGCGCTTCAGGAGAGATTCTGGAGGTGGCCCCATGCCAGTATCGATCCAGCATTAAGTCACCAATAACTAAAACTCGGCCTGTAGAATAATTAGGTAATTGCATAGGTTTAAACGCAGTTAATAAAACAAAATGATATTATACCCTCTTCTTCAATATCTTTAAGAGTGTAACCATGAGCGTAAAGATTTATCACAACCCACGTTGCAGCAAATCCAGACAGACATTGCAGTTATTGCAAGAACAAGGTGTTGATATAGAGATTATTGAATATTTAAAAACACCGCCAACCGCAGCTGAATTATCAGATATTTTACAAAAGCTGGCTATTGAGCCACGTGCCTTAATGCGCAAAAATGAATCTGAATACAAAGAAACAGGGATGAATAATACGGAACTGACTAACGATGAGTTAATTAATGGTATGGTTGCCACACCAAAACTGATTGAGCGCCCTATCGTTTTAGCTAATGATAAAGCCGCCATTGGTCGCCCACCTGAAAGTGTACTGGCGATACTTTAATCAATAAGCGATCAGCAATCATGACTAAAATTCTAATCCTGTACTACAGTCGAAATGGCACCACTGAAAAAATGGCACAGCAAATTGCTAGAGGCGTGGAGTCTATTGATAATGTTGATGCTGTATTAAGAACGGTGCCTGAAATTTCGACAGTTTGCGAACAGACAGAAGACTCCATTCCCAATTCAGGTGCGCCTTATGCGACACTTGAAGATTTAAAATCATGTGATGGTCTGGCCTTAGGCAGTCCCACTCATTTTGGCAACATGGCTGGAGCGCTCAAACATTTCATCGATAACACCGTCGAAATCTGGTTTCCAGGCACTTTGTCAGGCAAACCTGCCGGGGTTTTTACCTCGACAGGTAGCATGCATACTGGCCATGAAAGCACCTTATTATCCATGATGTTGCCGTTGATGCATCATGGCATGCTGATTATGAGTGTGCCCAGCAATGAACCCTCATTAAGAGAAACAATAACAGGCGGCACTCCTTATGGTCCCAGCCACTTATCATCTGCTCACGATTTAAGTGCTGATGAAAAATCTATCTGTCGAGCATTAGGCATTCGATTGGCAAAAACAGCTAAAGCACTCAAAAATATCTAATGAAAAGAATTTATTACTACTATATGGCCCTTTTTGGTTTTTTTGGCCTGTTCATCCTGCTGATGTTATGGAACACTATTTTAGTTCCATCAACACACTTACCCATTTCACTGGTACTTTTCGCAGTCATTACCCCTTTGTTATTACCTTTTAAAGGCTTGCTAAATGCCAATTTAAAAAGCTGTACCTGGATGAGTTATATCAGCTTGTTTTATTTTACCCATGGCGCTGCCGAGGCTTATAACTCGCCTGCCGAAATATACTATGCCTTACTTGAGGTGTTTTTCAGCCTAATGCTTTGTGCTGGCTGCGCCTTCTACGTTTACAAAGCTGAAAAAATCAAATAAGCACGTGTCCAAACAACTCCCTCTACAGTTTGAGTTTCAATCAAACCAAAGTTTTAATACTTTCTATCCAGGTAGCAACGAGGAAGTTATTAATCACCTGCGTCATATTTTTATTAATAACGAACAGCTTATTTTTATCTGGGGCGAACAAGGCACAGGTAAAACACATCTGTTACAAGCGGTATGCCAGGAAAGTAATCAGCAGAGTAAAAGTAGTTTCTATTTTGCATTCGATGACAATTCATTACCCAACCCAGAAATGCTAAATGGCCTGGAAAGCTTTGATATCGTTTGCTTTGATAATATAGATCGCATCGCTGAAAACAGTGAATGGGAACATGCTTTTTTTAATTTCTTTAACAGCCATAGAGATGCAAACAATAAACTGGTGTTATCGGCCCACTGCCCGCCTAAATTCCTGCCTATTGAACTTCCCGACCTTAAGACACGAATGAGTTGGGGGCTTACTTTAAAGCTAACCGAGCTAACTGATGAACAGCAACTCAATGCATTAATATATAAAGCAAATGATTTGGGTTTTGAAATCCCCGTTAATGTAGGCCGGTTTCTGGTATCGCACTATGCCCGTGATTTACCATCAATCTGGTTACTACTGGACAAAATCAACCATGAAACACTAGCCGCTAAACGCAAACTTACGATTCCTTTTTTAAAACAAATCATGAGCGAACAATAAAAACCATGAAACAGGATAAAACCCTGATTATCGGTACAGGTGCAATAGGCAGTTTTTATGGTGCACTGCTACAAAAAGCAGGAACAGATGTCTCTGTCGTTTGTCGCTCTGACTATGCAACAGTAAAACAACACGGCTTTAAGATTAACAGTAATGAGCTGGGTAACTGGATATTTACCCCCTCGCAGGTTGTTAGATCAGCATCCGACTATCAAGGCCAGGCAGACTATGTCTTTCTTTGCAGTAAAGTTATTCCACAGATTAATCGAGTTGAACTAATTAAAGCCGCTGTTAGCCCTAAAACCTGCATAGTTTTCATCCAAAATGGTGTTGAAATTGAACAGGAATTAATCGATGCCTTCCCCAACAATGAAATCATCAGTGGCTTAGCGTTTGTTTGCTGTAATCGTGTTGCAGCAGGGGAAACTCATCACCTGGCTTATGGAAAATTAACCCTAGGAAGCGTTAATAAACTAGAGCCTCATACAAATAAAGCGCAACATCTGTGCAACTTATTTAAACAAACAGGTATAGAGTCACTAGTGACAGATCAAATTATCACTAGTCGCTGGTTAAAATGTTTATGGAATGCTTCTTTTAATCCACTTTCTGTATTATCAGGAGGCCTGTCAACTGCAGAAATAATATCGACACAAGAAACGCTGATCCGCAACATCATGCAAGAAGTCATGCAAATTGCTAAAGCCAGCGGTCATCCTTTAGCAGAAGACAGCATAGACACCAATATTAGTAACACCCATTTAATGCCCGCCTATAAAACCAGCATGTTACTGGACTTTGAAAAACATCAAACCATGGAAATTGAGGTTATTCTTGGGAACACAATTGCAGCTGCTAAAAAAAATGGCGTGGCCTGCCCCATTTTAGAAACCTTATATGGCGTGATGAAACTGAAGGAATTAAGCCAGCTAACAGCTGATAAAATAGATTAAAAGCCTCATTTATTTACTAACCAACAAATATTTCAAACTATAAATCTGCTTTTTGTAAAATATAGTGTAATATAGGAGGATTTTCGAAGTATAAATTATTATTTATCTTTGAATTCTAATGCACGAGCGCTTTTATTTATCGCTTTAAAGCTGGTTAGACCAATCATTGGAACGACTCGCGCAATAAGTGTAAATACCTTTAAAGATTTAGATTTAAAGGATTACCGTTTTTTTATTTCCATTTTTAGAGTACAAACATGACAGATCTATCCCTCTACAGAAACATCGGCATATTCGCCCACGTTGATGCTGGTAAAACAACAACAACTGAACGAATTTTAAAGCTTACTGGTAAAATCCATAAACTAGGCGAAGTACATGATGGTGCTGCGACTACAGATTTCATGGAGCAAGAACAAGAGCGTGGAATCACTATCCAATCAGCTGCAACATCATGCTTCTGGGACAACCACCGCTTTAACATTATCGACACCCCGGGACACGTTGACTTCACAATTGAAGTATACCGCTCTCTAAAAGTACTTGATGGTGGTGTAGGTGTATTCTGTGGATCTGGCGGTGTTGAACCTCAATCAGAAACTAACTGGCGTTATGCGAACGATTCAGAAGTTGCTCGTGTTATCTTAGTTAACAAACTGGATCGTCTAGGTGCAGATTTCTATCGTGTTGTAAAACAAGTTGAAGACGTATTAGGTGCAAATCCATTAGTGATGGTTTTGCCTATTGGTGAAGAAGATGATTTTGTTGGTGTTGTCGACTTATTAACTCGTAAAGCATGGGTTTGGGATAACACTGGCGACCCAACTAACTATGAAATTCAAGATGTACCAGCTGACATGGTTGATACTGTTGAAGAATGGCGTGAAAAATTAATCGAGACAGCTGTCGAACAAGATGACGCTGCGATGGAAAAGTACCTGGACGGCGAAGAGCCAGATATGGAAACCATTAAAGCCTGTATTCGTAAAGGAACAATCAATCTTGATTTCTTCCCTACTTATTGTGGTTCTGCATTCAAAAACAAAGGCATTCAATTAGTACTTAATGCGGTTGTTGATTACCTACCATCACCTACTGAAGTGAAACCACAGCCAGAAGTTAATGACGAAGGCGAAGAAACAGGTGAATTTGCGATTGTTGATGTCGATCGTCCATTCCGTGCTTTAGCTTTCAAAATCATGGATGACCGTTATGGTGCTCTAACCTTTATTCGTATTTACTCAGGTAAATTAAATAAAGGTGACTCAATCATGAACAGTTTCACAGGCAAATCAGAGCGTGTCGGCCGTATGGTAGAAATGCATGCTGATGAACGTATCGAGCTTGATTCTGCTCAAGCAGGCGACATCATTGCTGTTGTAGGTATGAAAAATGTAAAAACTGGACACACCTTATGCGACCCTAAGAATCCAGCGACATTAGAGCCAATGGTCTTCCCTGATCCAGTTATTTCGATTGCGGTTGCTCCAAAAGATAAAGCGGGTTCAGAAAAAATGGGTATCGCTATCGGTAAAATGATTGCAGAAGATCCTTCTTTCCGCGTTGAAACTGACGAAGATTCAGGCGAAACTATCCTAAGAGGCATGGGCGAACTGCACTTAGATATTAAAATTGATATCTTAAAGCGTACTCACGGCATTGATGTTGAAGTTGGTAAACCTCAGGTTGCTTACCGCGAAACAATCACTAAAAGTGTCGAAGACAGCTATACCCACAAGAAACAATCAGGTGGTTCTGGTCAATACGGTAAAATTGATTACATCATCGAACCAGGTGAACCAGGTACTGGCTTTATTTTTGAATCTAAAGTAACTGGCGGTAACGTACCTAGAGAATTCTGGCCAGCAGTAGAAAAAGGCTTTAAAAACAGCATAGACAACGGCGTATTAGCTGGCTTCCCATGCTTAGACTTTAAAGTAATTCTACTTGATGGTGCTTTCCACGCAGTGGATTCATCAGCAGTTGCTTTTGAAATTGCAGCGAAAGCAGCATATCGTCAATCAATCCCTAAAGCAGGCCCTCAACTTATTGAGCCAATCATGCATGTTGACGTTTTTACACCTGAAGATCACGTAGGTGATGTTATTGGTGACCTTAACCGTCGTCGCGGTATGATCAAGTCTCAAGAAGCTGGTGTAACTGGCGTTCGCATCAAAGCTGACGTAGCTTTGAGTGAAATGTTCGGCTACATTGGTGACTTGCGTACAATGACTTCTGGTCGCGGCCAGTTCTCTATGGAGTTCTCACACTATATGCCTTGCCCTAAAAACGTGTCAGAAGAAGTGATTAAAGAAGTTCAAGAGCGCAACAAAAACAAATAAACTAAACCTTATTTGAAAAAAAGCCCGTTTGAATAAATTCAAACGGGCTTTTTTATTGGGTATAAAAAAACCGTTGCATTAACAATGCAACGGTTTTAATAACAAAGCTAATCTAGAATTAAGCGGCAAAATTTGCAGAAGCAAATTCCCAGTTAACCAAAGCCCAGAAAGCTTCTAGATATTTAGGACGCGCATTACGATAATCAATGTAATAAGCATGCTCCCAAACATCACACGTTAATAAAGGAGTTTGGCCATTAGTTAATGGGCAACCCGCATTACTGGTACTGACCAATTCAATACTGCCATCAGCATTTTTTACCAGCCAAGCCCAACCAGAACCAAAAGTTGTTACTGCACATTTAGTAAATTCAGCTTTAAACGCATCGAAAGAACCAAACTTAGCCACAATTGCATCAGCTAAAGCACCCGTTGGCTCACCACCACCGTTTGGAGACAAACTGTTCCAATAAAAAGTATGATTCCATATTTGCGCAGCATTGTTAAACATACCACCCTCTGAACGCTCAACAATAGATTCAAGCGAAGCAGACTCAAACGATGTACCAGCAATCAAATTATTTAGATTAGTTACATAAGTCTGATGATGCTTTCCATAATGAAACTCAAGTGTTTCTTCAGAGATATGAGGTACAAGCGCATCTTTAGCATAAGGTAAAGCTGGTAGTTCAATAGACATAAAGTCTCCGTAATAAAAATTAAAATTAAGGAATAATAAAAACTGGTCAAAATAAATACCAAGTATTTATCTAAGTCTTTATACTTTATCACTGACACTGAATAAAATAAAGAAATATTAGAGCCATTCGTCGCTTATAATCTAACAACATCAACCCATTACAAGAAACAAACTTTTAAAATCATGGCACTAGAAATCGAACACAAATTTTTAATAAAAAACGATGAATGGAAAAAACATATTCACAAATCATTAGAATACAAACAAGGATATTTAATTAGTGACAGCAAGAGATCTGTACGGATTCGCCTTTCAGAGAACAAATCATGGCTAAATATAAAAAGTGCCACCATTGGCAACTCCAGACATGAATTTGAATATGAAATCCCCATGGATGAAGGCAAAGAAATACTTGAAACTTTATGTGAAAAGCCGATTATTGAAAAAATCCGCCACCTTGTGAACTTTGCACAACATACTTGGGAAATTGATGTTTTTTCTGGTGACAACAATGGACTTATAGTTGCAGAGGTTGAACTGGCTGAAGCAGGAGAGGACTTTGCAAAACCAGAATGGATAGACAAAGAAGTGACTGAAGATTTAAGGTATTACAACAACAGCCTATGTAAAAACCCATACAAAGACTGGAAAAGCAACATAATAAAATAAAATTTGAATTATTGGCAAATATGCTCTATATTAAACTGTATGAACAAAACAACCATTGTTGCTTTTTTACTACTTACTTGCAGTAACGCATTTTCTGCCAACATTACTCCCGAGATTCATAAAATTGAGTCTCAGTGGGCGAATATTTATTATGCTGAAAACCACTTAGATCAAAGCAAACATTACCCCGATCTAATTAAAGAAGCTACAAAACTTACCAAGAAATACCCCAAGGCACTTGAACCCATAGTATGGCAAGCAATTTTAATTGCTACAAATGCTGCCTTTGAGCCCCCCTTTAAAGCACTTGAGTCAATAGAAACTGCAAAACGATTGTTAGAGAAAATAATCAAAATTGACCCCAAAACGCTTGATGGCGCAGCTCTTGTAACACTAGGAACACTTTATTACATGACCCCGGGATGGCCAATATCCTTTGGCAACCAAAGCAAAGCGGAATCACTTTTAAAAAGAGCCTTACTAATCAACCCAGACAGTATTGATTCAAACTATTTTTATGCTGATTTTCTACTGACTCAGGATAAAATAGACAGCGCACAAATTTATTTTGAACGAGCGATAAAATCACCCACCCGACCTCATCAAAAATATGCTGACACCCAGCTAAAACAAGAAGCACAGGTTGCATTAAATAACGCCGAGCTTAGAAAACTTGAAGCCGGTAAAAACAAATTTCTATCTTTATTTTCTAGCGCAAGATCCGATTAACAAAAAACGTTAAGCAGTCAAACCCGACCGAACAACTTAACCTTCCCTCTCAAACCACACCTTAAATACAAAATCTAGAAAAATTTATTCTTATATCCAGATACTTTCTGATAATATATGCCTACTTTTTTAGATTCAAACTGGATAAAACCATGACCTTTGTCGTTACAGAAAACTGTATCAAATGTAAATTTACCGATTGTGTTGATGTCTGCCCTGTAGATTGTTTTCACGAAGGACCAAACTTTTTAGTTATTGATCCAGAAGAATGCATTGATTGCACATTATGCGAACCAGAATGCCCAGCAAACGCCATTTTCGCTGAAGATGAACTACCAGAAGGCCAAGAGCAGTTTATTGAAATTAACGCTGAATTAGCTAAAACATGGCCTATTATCACTGAAGTTGTTGACCCAGCTGCAGATGCTGAAGAATGGAATGGTAAAACCGGAAAAACTGAACTTTTAGAAAGATAAACAACTCAGTCCGATCATCTGTTTAGTTATTAATCTAATCAACTAAACAGATGACCAAAAAAACCCTATCTCCCGCCTCCTTATTGTAATTGCATACCTACCACTTACCCAAACAATTCCCTACACTTCCCACTCCAACCAAGCTTCACAACCTTTCTATCCTATTAAATTAAGAATAAGGATGAACTCCCACCTACCTGGCAAACAAAACAGCAGACACAAAAAAACCGGTAAAAACCGGTTTTTTTATATCCTCTGATTAAACGATGACCTTAATCTTCATCAGTTAATTCAGGATCAGGCCTGTCAACTAACTCAACATAAGCCATAGGTGCAGAGTCACCCGTTCTGAAGCCACACTTGATAACACGAATATAACCACCAGGACGAGCTTTATAACGCGGTCCAAGCTCATTAAATAGCTTTGTAACAACATCACGATCACGTAACTTTGAAAAAGCAATTCTTCTCTTAGCAACAGAATCTTCTTTTGATAATGTGATTAATGGCTCTGCAAAACCACGCAATTCTTTTGCTTTTGGCAGAGTAGTTCTTATCAACTCATGTGCAAACAAAGAAGTAGCCATATTACTGAACATAGCCTTACGATGACTACTATTTCTATTTAACTGTCTACCAGTTTTACGATGTCTCATTTATTTTGACCTTTTAAGTTAAATACTAGTTTGACCTTGATCAATCAAGTTCTCAGGAGGCCAATTTTCAAGACGCATTCCTAATGACAAACCTTTTAATGCTAATATATCTTTTATCTCAGTAAGAGATTTCTTACCAAGATTTGGTGTTTTCAATAATTCAACTTCAGTTCGTTGAATTAAATCACCAATGTAGAATATGTTCTCAGCTTTCAGACAATTAGCAGATCTAACCGTTAATTCCAAATCATCTACCGGTCTTAATAAGACAGGATCAAACTCAGGCTCAACCGGAACAACTTCCTCAACTACTTTTTCGTTCACTTTTTCAAAATCAACGAATACAGATAACTGGTCATGTAGAATTGTAGCAGCTAATTTAACTGTTTCTTCAGGATCAACAGTTCCGTTAGTCTCAAGCTCTATAACTAATTTATCTAAATTTGTACGCTGCTCAACACGTGTACTTTCTACAGCGTAAGCAACTTTTACAATAGGACTAAACGCAGCGTCAATATGTAGTACGCCTACTGGCGAACTAGGATTTAACTCTTTTCTGACACTTGCAGGAACGTAACCTCTGTTGCGCTCGACTTTCATGGTAACATTCAAGATACCAGCATCAGTCATGTTTGCCAACACCAAATCAGGATTAACAATATCAACGTCGTGCGGTAAATTAATATCTGCAGCCGTAACAATACCAGCACCTGATTTAGACAGAGAAATCTCTACCTCATCTTTAGAATGCATAATAATTGCAAGATTTTTAATATTCAATAAGATATCAATAACATCTTCCTGAACACCGTCAATTGTAGTGTATTCATGCTGAACACCTTCAATTTCAACCTCTGTAACTGCACACCCAGAGATAGATGATAACATTACTCTTCTTAATGCATTGCCCAAAGAGTGGCCGAAACCTCTCTCAAAGGGTTCAATAACAATTCTTGAATGATTAATGTTATGACTGACAACCTCAACCAACTTAGGTTTAAGTAAACCAGCAATAGTATTCTGCATAATATATTTCTCAGTACGAATTATTTCGAGTAAAGCTCAACAACTAACTGTTCGTTCATATCAGCTCCAAGCTCAGATCTTTCAGGATAAGACTTAAATGTACCAGCCATACCCTTAGAATTAACTTCTACCCAAGAAGGAAATCCATATTGCTCAGTCACAGATAGAGCATCAATAATGCGCTGCTGCTTTTGTGCTTTTTCTCTAATCTTTATCTCATCACCAACACTAACCTGAAAAGAAGGTATGTTAGTAATTTGATCATTAACTACGATAGATTTATGAGAGACCAACTGACGAGCTTCAGCTCTAGTTGATGCATATCCCATTCTATATACAACGTTATCTAATCGAGACTCTAAAAGATTCAAAAGATTAGCACCAGTTGCACCTTTCTTAAGATCTGCAGTTTTATAGTAATTTCTAAATTGTTTTTCTAGAATACCATAAATTCTTCGAATTCTTTGTTTTGCGCGCAATTGCAAAGCATAACCAGAATCTCTAGTACGAGCACCACCGTGCTGACCAGGTCTTTGTTCTAATTTACACTTCCCTTCTAAGGACTTTCCTCTGCTTTTAAGCAGAAGATCCGCACCTTCTCTGCGACTTAACTTACAAGTTGGGCCAAGATATCTTGCCATTACACTACTCCAAAATTTTAAACACGACGCTTTTTAGGTGGACGACAACCATTATGAGGAATAGGTGTAACATCAACAATATTGCTAATCTTAAAACCTAAATTATTTAATGATCTAACAGCAGATTCACGACCAGGCCCAGGCCCTTTGATCATTACATCTAAATTTTTCATCCCATACTCAAGAGCAATAGTTCCTGCTCTTTCGGCTGCAACCTGTGCAGCGAAAGGAGTACTTTTTCTAGAGCCTCTGAATCCAGATCCACCAGCAGTTGCCCAAGAAAGAGCATTACCTTTACGGTCACTAATAGTTACAATTGTATTATTAAAGGTTGCATGAACATGTGCTATACCGTCTGCAATTTCTTTTTTTATACGTTTTTTAACACGTTTTTGAGTTGCCATATTTACTAAGCCTTGCTATCTTATTTTCTGATTGGTTTACGAGGACCTTTACGCGTACGAGCATTCGTTCTTGTACGTTGCCCTCTTAATGGCAAACCTCTCCGATGCCTAATACCACGATAACACCCCAAATCCATCAAACGTTTAATGTTCATTGACACTTCACGACGAAGATCACCCTCTACAGTCATTCCAGTTAATACCTGGCGAATTGACTCAAGCTGCTCTTCTGATAGCTCTTTAATCTTGACTGCTGGTTCTATATTAACCTGTTGACATATTTCTCTGGCAGTTTGACGACCAACACCATAAATTGCTGTTAGTGCAACTTCTGCGTGTTTATGGTCTGCTACATTGATTCCGGCAATACGTGCCATCTAGATACTCCTACTTCGGTACTCTAAAGTTAAGCGCGCAAGTATAGCATGACTGTATAATATGCGCAACAAAAATTAACCCTGACGTTGTTTATGACGTCCATCTTTACAAATAACGCGTAACACGCCATTCCGTTTAATTACTTTGCAGTTTCTACAAATCTTTTTTACTGATGCGCGAACTTTCACAGCACAGCATACCTCTTGTTTAAATTAAATTAAATTATTTTTTTAGGTTAGCCTTTTTCATAAGACCATCATATTGCTGAGACATCATATGTGTTTGAAGCTGTGCAATAAAATCCATCACTACTACAACAATGATCAATAAAGAGGTACCGCCAAAATAAAATGGCACGTTCCAGTAAACGATCATAAACTCAGGTAGCAAACAAACCAATGTGATATAAAAAGCCCCAATCAAGGTTAACCTTGTCATCACTTTATCAATATACGCTGTAGTTTGAACCCCTGGTCTGATTCCTGGTAAAAAAGCACCAGATTTCTTTAAGTTATCAGCAGTCTCTTTTGAGTTAAAAACCAATGCAGTATAAAAGAAGCAGAAGAAAACAATTGCTGCCGCGTAGAACAATACATAGATTGGCTGCCCAGGAGATAACATAGTTGAAACATCCTGCAACCATCCAAAACCTTCATTACTACTAAACCAACCAGCTATTGTAGATGGAAAAAGAATGATACTAGAAGCAAAAATTGGAGGTATAACACCCGCCATATTCAACTTCAAAGGTAGAAAACTACTTTGACCGCCCATCATTTTACGACCCTGCTGTCTCTTAGGGTAGTTAATGATAATTCTACGCTGACCTCTTTCAACGAAGACAACTAGCGCAGTAACAGCGATAGCAACAAGAAATAACAACACTATAAAAGCACCGTTCATCTCACCAGTCCTTGCCAACTCTAGTGTTCCACCAATAGCTGAAGGTAAACCAGACACGATACCAGCAAAAATGATTAACGATATTCCATTACCAATACCACGCTCAGTAACCTGCTCGCCCAACCACATCAAAAAGATTGTTCCGGTAACCAAAGTAATTGCAGTAATCACAACAAAACTTGTTCCAGGGTTTATCACAACACCCAATCCACCAGCTGTTTGGTTTTGAAGAGCCATAGAAATACCAACAGCCTGAAAAGTTGCTAAAACAACAGTTCCATAACGTGTATATTGTGATATTTTTCTACGACCTGACTCACCCTCTTTCTTGATTTGTTCCATGGTAGGAACTACAACCGTCATTAACTGCATAATAATAGATGCAGAAATATAAGGCATAATCCCAAGAGCAAAAAGACTGAGTCGCATTAACGCCCCACCGGAAAACATATTAAACATATCAAGTATTGAGCCACTTTGCTGCTCAAACATGATAGCTAATGCTTTCGGGTCTATCCCAGGAACAGGGATATGCGCACCAACACGATAAACAACGAAGGCCCCAAGAACAAACAGCAATCTAGCTCTTAGTTCTGAAAAGTTACCCATTCTACTTGCCATTTCTGCTCTTGATGTACTCACTTACGCCTCAACTTTACCGCCAGCAGCTTCAATTGACACTTTAGCTCCAGCAGTAACTTTCAACCCCTTGACGGTGATTGACTTAGCAATTTCACCTGACTTGATAATCTTTACAGATTTAGCAAATGCAGGAACGAGATTAGCAGAAACTAATGCTTGTAGATCAACTACTTCAGTAGCTAATGACCCAACTTCATATAGAGTAACTTCTGCAGAATACTTCTTAACTCGTGAGGTAAACCCAACTTTAGGCAATCTACGTTGCAAAGGCATTTGACCACCTTCAAAACCTACCTTATGAAATCCACCACTACGAGATTTCTGACCTTTATGCCCGCGACCACAAGTTTTCCCAAGAGTTGAACCAATACCTCTACCAACTCTTTTACGTACTTTGCGGGATCCATAAGCCGATTGTATAGTATTTAAAAACATTACACTTCCTCAACTTTTAGCATGTAAGATACTTTATTGATCATTCCACGATTTTCAGGAGTATCAATAACTTCAACAGTATGTCGTATCTTTCTAAGCCCTAAACCTTTCAAACAACCTTGGTGACTCTTAAGCCTACCAATCTTGCTTTTTGTCATAGTTACACTTAATTTTTTATCAGCCATGATGACTACCCAGTAATTTGTTCAACTGTCAAACCGCGTTTAGCAGCAATTTGCTCAGCATTGTTCATTTCAGATAACCCTTTTATTGTTGCTCTTACAACATTAATGGGATTGTTGGTTCCGATACATTTTGCAAGTACATTGTTAACACCTACAACTTCAAACACTGCTCGCATTGCGCCACCGGCGATAACACCAGTACCTTCAGAAGCAGGTTGCATGTAAACTTTTGCAGCACCAGTTTCACCAGTCACCGTATATTGCAAAGTACCATCTTTCAATTGCACTTTACGCATATTCTTTCTTGCTTGCTCAAGTGATTTTTGGATAGCTAGAGGCACTTCTTTTGCTTTACTTACCCCATATCCCACTCGACCTTGCCCATCACCAACGACAGTTAGCGCAGCAAAACCGAAAACCCTACCACCTTTAACAACCTTAGCAACACGACGAACTGAAACTAATTTTTCTTGCAAGCCATCTGCACTTGCTTGACCTTGAGGTCCTGATGTAGCCATAATATTCTCCTAGAACTTCAAACCAGCTTCACGTGCCGCATCAGCCAAAGCTTTAACGCGACCATGATATTTAAAACCAGAACGATCAAAAGCCACTTCAGTAATACCGGCCTCTAATGCTCTCTTTGCGACAAGCGTACCAACTAATGTTGCAGATTCTGAATTACCAGAATATTTCACATTTGCTTTTACATCAGAATCTAATGTAGATGCACTGGCAATTGTTGTTGCACCGTCTTCATTTATAACTTGCGCATAAATATGCTGAGAAGTTCTATGAACAGTTAATCTACTAACACCTAACTGCTTAATCTTACAGCGCTGTCTTAATGCTCGTTTTAAACGAGCTGCTTTCTTATCCATTATCTTAACCTACTTCTTCTTGGCTTCTTTTCTAGCAACATACTCATCAGTATATCTTACACCCTTACCTTTATAAGGCTCAGGAGGACGAAAAGCCCTGATTTCTGATGCTACTTGACCCACTTGTTGTTTACTGCTTCCTTTGACTAGCAATTCAGTCTGGCTTACCACCTCAACTGTTATACCATCAGGAACTTGATACTCAACAGGGTTAGAAAAACCTAAAGCAAGTGTAAGTGCATTACCTTTAACTGACGCCCTGTAACCCACACCGATTAGGGTAAGCTTTTTCTCAAAACCTTTAGTAACGCCAGTAATCATATTATTAATAGAAGCTCTTGCAGTTCCCGCTTGTGCATTAGCTTTCTTAACTTCGTTATCCCATTTAACCTGAATAACATTGTCATTGATTTCTAAACTGACATCATTATGAATTTTATAAGAAAGTTGACCAGCAGTCCCCTTAATGGTCACATCACTTCCGTCTATTTTGACATCGACACCACTTGGAATGGTAACCGGTGCTTTTGCAACTCTTGACATAATTTAACCCACTACTTAACAAACAGTGCAAATAACTTCGCCGCCATGCCCAATTGCACGAGCAGCACGATCAGTCATCACACCATTTGAAGTTGAAACTATTGCGATACCAAGGCCAGCAAGGACTTTAGGTAACTCATCTTTTGACTTATAAATTCTTAAACCAGGTCGACTAATTCTTTTAACTTTCTCGATAACCGGCTGACCTTGATAGTACTTTAAGTCAATAGTCATTTCAGAATGACTTCCAGTTGTTTCAACCTTATAGTCAGTTATATAACCTTCTGCTTTTAAAACCTTTGCAATTGCTACTTTCAATTTAGATGAAGGCAATTTAACACTTTTCTTTGCTGCTGATTGACCATTTCGAACTCTAGTCAACATATCAGCAATTGGATCACTCATACTCATATTATTTCTCCAAAAACTTGTAAATCAGTTACCAGCTTGCCTTAGACAAACCAGGAACATCACCACGCATGGTCGCTTCTCTTAGCTTGTTTCTACTAAGACCGAATTTACGGTAAACACCATGTGGACGACCAGTAAGATTACAACGATTTCGCCCCCTACTAGGGCTTGAATCTCTTGGAAGTTTTTGCATCTGAATATGTGCAGACTCTTTTTCTTCAACCGAAGCATTTGGATCTCTGATGATTTCTTTCAAAGATTTACGTTTTGCTTCAAATTTACCGACTAATTTAGTACGCTTATTTTCACGTGCTATCATCGACTTTTTAGCCATTTTCTACGCCCTTTAGTTCTTAAATGGAAAATTGAAAAGCTTCATTAAAGCAAGCCCCTCATCATTTGTTCCTGCTGTTGTCGTGATAGAAATATCCATTCCACGTAAGGTGTCAATCTTGTCATAATCAATCTCCGGAAAGATGATCTGCTCAGTTACACCCATAGAATAATTTCCACGACCATCAAAGCTTTTAGGACTCATTCCGCGAAAATCACGAATTCGAGGAATTGCAATACTAATCAAACGATCTAAAAATTCGTACATTTTATCACTACGCAATGTAACTTTACATCCGATAGCCATATCATCACGAATTTTAAAACCAGCAATTGATTTTCTTGACAATGTTACAACTGGCTTTTGACCTGAAATTTTCTCCATATCAGAAAGCGCAGCTTGTAATACTTTTTTATCTGCTACTGCAGCACCAACACCCATATTTAGAGTGATTTTAGTTAATTTCGGAACTTGCATTACCGATTTATAACCAAATTGTGTTTGCAAAGCAGGGATTATATTTTCTTTATATTTAGTTTCTAGTCTAGTCATGATCTCTTATACCTTATGCATCAACTACTTCATTAGTAGATTTAAAATATCTGACTTTTTTTCCATCATCTAGAAACTTGAAGCCAACTCTATCAGCCTTTTTTGTTTCAGGATTATACAAAGCAACATTTGAAATGCTGATTGGCATATCCTTATCAATTATTCCGCCCTGTACACCAGCATTCGGATTTCCTTTTGTATGTTTTTTAACTCGGTTAATCCCTTCAACCAATACTTTACTACCTTCAATAACGTTAAGAATTTTACCTGTCTTACCATTATCCTTACCGACTAGAACAATTACTTCGTCGCCTTTTTTTAATTTTTGCATTTGGACCTACCTTTATAATACTTCTGGAGCAAGGGAGATAATTTTCATATATTTCTCACCCCTCAATTCACGTGTTACAGGTCCAAAAATACGTGTTCCTATTGGCTGTAAATTAGCATTTAAAATAACAGCAGCATTGCCATCAAAACGAATCACAGAACCGTCAGGTCTACGAACACCTTTACGAGTTCTTACTACTAACGCACTATATACCTCACCTTTCTTTACTTTTCCGCGAGGTATCGCATCTCTAATACTCACTTTAATAATATCGCCAATACCAGCATAACGCCTATGCGATCCGCCTAATACCTTGATACACATGACCTTTTTTGCACCACTGTTATCAGCGATATCAAGGTTAGTTTGCATCTGAATCATTGTTAAATCCTAATTATCTCAATTATTTTTTCGGTAAAACTTAACTAGCTCTGTTATCTAAAACCGATACTAATTTAAATGTTTTATTTTTTGACAAAGGCCTGCATGATGCAATTGAAACAATATCACCTTCTTTTGCTTCATTTTTCTCATCATGAGCCAAAAACTTAGTAGATCTTTTAACGTATTTTCCATAGACAGGAAATTTAACCAAACGCTCTACCATGACAGTAATTGTCTTGTTCATTTTGTCACTTACAACACGCCCAGTTACTGTGCGTATTTTATCTGTATTCTCACTCATGCCTATGCACTCGCCATTTCATGTAATATCGTATGAATTCGGGCAACCTCACGTCTCACCTTCTTCACTTGATCAGGTTTAGCCAATTGGCCAGTACCTTTTTGCATTCTTAAATTAAATTGCTCTTGAGCTTTCTCAAGCAACATTTCATTCAATTCTTCTTTTGTTTTTTGACGTAATTCACTAGCTATCATCACATTATTGTCCGTGCTACAAAAGTTGTTTTAACAGGTAATTTAGCCGCAGCCAACGTAAAAGCTTCGCGCGCTATATCCTCAGGAACCCCCTGAATTTCATATAGCATAGTGCCTGGCTTAACATTTGCAACCCAAAACTCTACACTACCCTTACCTTTACCCATCCGTACTTCCAATGGTTTTTTGGTAATAGGAATGTCAGGAAATATCCTGATCCACATCTTTCCTTGTCTTTTTACATGACGAGAAATTGTTCGACGTGCCGCTTCAATTTGACGGGCTGTTATTCTACCACGATTAGTAGACTTTAATCCATACTCTCCGAAACTTACTGAGGATCCACGTACAGCGACCCCATTATTTCTTCCTTTATGTTGCTTACGAAATTTTGTTCTTTTTGGCTGAAGCATTATATTTTCCCTTCAACTATTTTTTAGAGTTAGATTTATTAGATGCAGCTTTATGCGCATCAATATCAAATACTTCACCTTTAAAAATCCAGACCTTAATGCCTATGATTCCGTAGGTTGTATTTGCTTCGGCTGTACCGTAATCAATATCTGCACGAAGCGTATGCAGTGGCACACGACCTTCACGATACCATTCACCACGAGCAATTTCAGCCCCATTCAGGCGTCCGGCAACATTAATCTTGATACCTTCAGCACCTAAACGCATTGTATTAGTAACCGCACGCTTCATAGCACGACGATACATAATCCTCTTTTCAAGCTGCTGAGCAACACCTTCAGCAACTAAAGTAGCATCTAGTTCAGGTTTTCTGATTTCCTCAACATTAATCTTAACTGGCACGTCCATCATTTTTGAAACTTCAAGCTTCAATTTATCGATGTCTTCGCCTTTCTTACCAATAACAATACCTGGACGCGCCGTATGCACAGTAATTTGCGCATTATTAGCTGGTCTGTTTATCTGTATACGACTAACAGATGCATGCGCTAACTTTTCTTTAATATACTCACGTACTTTCAAGTCTTGTAGCAGGAATACAGGATAGTTTTGGCTATTTGCATACCATCTTGATGTCCAATCTTTAACAATACCAAGACGTATACCTGTTGGATGTACCTTCTGACCCATATTAACCTCTACTCGAATTCCGAGACTTTAACTGTTATGTGACAAGTTCTTTTTAGGATATGATTTGCACGTCCCTTTGCTCTCGCACGAACTCTTTTTAACGTAGAACCTTCATTTACGAAAACCGTTGAAACAAACAATTCATCAACATCAGCACTTTCATTATGCTCAGCATTTGCAATCGCAGACTCTAAGACTTTAATCATTATTGCTGCTGCTTTTTTTGTGCTGAATTTCAAAGTATTCAACGCCTTCTCAACTGGCAATCCACGTATTTGATCACCAACCAATCTAGCTTTTTGCGCCGACAAAGGAGCACCGCTTAACTTTGCAGAAATTTCCATTGCCATTACCTCTTAGATTTCTTGTCAACTATATGGCCTCTATAGGTACGTGTTGGAGAAAACTCACCCAACTTGTGACCAACCATATTTTCAGAAATCAACACAGGCACATGCTGACGACCATTATGAACAGCTATAGTAAGACCCAACATGTCAGGACTAATCATAGATCTTCTTGACCAGGTTTTAATTGGTTTCCGATTATTTGCTGCAACAGCTGCTTCAACTTTCTTAAGCAAATGATGATCAATAAATGGACCTTTTTTAATTGAACGTGGCACTATTTACACCCCTTATTTCTTATTACGGCGTCTGACAATCATCTTATCAGTACGTTTGTTTTTTCTAGTTTTATAACCTTTAGCAGGTGTTCCCCATGGCGAAACCGGGTGTCTACCACCTGAAGTTCGACCTTCACCACCACCATGCGGATGGTCTACAGGGTTCATCGCAACACCTCGAACGGTAGGTCTAATACCTCTATGTCTAGAAGCACCAGCCTTTCCAAGCGAGATCAAGTTATGTTCTGAATTCGATACTTCACCAATAACAGCTCTACAATCTGATAATACTTTACGCATTTCACCAGAACGTAAACGTAAAGTAACGTGAGCACCATCTTTTGCTACTAATTGAGCAGACGTCCCAGCACTTCTTGCTATTTGAGCACCCTTACCTGGCTTCAATTCAACACAGTGAACTGTTGCACCAAGCGGCATGTTGCGCAAAGGCATGCAGTTACCAACCTTTACCGGAACATTTTCTGATGACAGAACTTGTTGCCCTACTTCAATACCATCTGGAGCAATAATGTATTTTCGCTCTCCATCCCTAAATAAAAGTAACGCAATATTTGCCGTTCTATTTGGGTCATACTCAATAGTCTCAACTATTGCAGGTATATCAGTTTTATTTCTTTTAAAGTCAATAATGCGATAGTGCTGCTTATGCCCACCACCGATATGACGAGTAGTTATCCTACCCTGATTATTCCGACCACCCGATTTACTTTTCTTTTCTAATAACTGTGCAAATGGCTTACCCTTATGTAATGCATCATTTTTTACACGTATTACAAATCGTGAGCCTGGGGAAGTCGGTTTAGATTTTAGAATAGCCATTGCTTTCTACCGTTTAATATTATTGTGTTAATTATGCCGAAGCGAAATCTATGTCATGACCAGATTTAAGCTTTACATAAGCTTTTTTCCAATCAGACCTTTTACCAAGAGCACGCCCAAAACGCTTTACTTTTCCTTTTACGTTAAGCACTTGCACAGAATCAACTTCAACATCAAACATTTGTTCAACTGCCTTCTTGATTTCAAGCTTAGTAGCAACTTTTTGCACTTTAAATACAAATTGATTACTATCTTCAGATGCTATAGTGCTTTTCTCAGATACTACAGGCGCCAAAATCACACCAGCTAATTTTGTTTTTTCAATACTCATGACAAATGCTCCTCAATTTGTTTTACAGCAGATGAAGTTGCAATCACTTTATCAGCCGAAACCAAAGCAACAGGATTCAACCCATTTACCGTAGCTACTTCAACATAAGGAATATTTCTTGTCGCAAGAATTAGATTATCTGTTAACTCAGCTTCTTCAGCTAGAATCAAGATCCGCTTAGCATCAACATCTGATAACTTAGCAACCATTTCTTTAGTTTTAGGGCCTGCAGGAATTATCTGATCACTTACTACCAACCTATCTTGGCGTAGCAATTCAGAAAAAATTGAACGAATCCCAACCTTATACATCTTTTTATTCAACTTTTGAGCAAAAGATCTTGGTTGTGCTGCAAACGTCACACCACCTGAACGCCAAATAGGACTCGACATTGTACCAGATCTTGCACGACCTGTCCCTTTTTGTCGCCACGGCTTAGCTCCACCACCAGCAACTGCCGAACGATTTTTTTGTGCCTTAGTTCCAGCACGCGCACCAGCCAGGTATCTAACAACCATCTGATGGACTAATGTTTCATTAAACTCTTGACCAAATATTTCTTCAGCAACATCTAGTGTGCCTGCCGAATCCTGATCATTTATTGCAGGTATTTGCAAAGCCATAACTTAACCTTTATTTCGCATTTTCACAGCAGGAGTGATAACCACATCACCGCCTTTAGATCCTGGCACAGCACCAGAAACTAAAATTAAATTTCGTTCGATATCTATGGAGTGAATTGTTAAATTCTGAACAGTTCTTTTGACCGCCCCCATATGACCCGACATTTTCTTGCCTTTGAAAACACGACCTGGCGTTTGACACATACCAATAGATCCGTTCGATCTATGTGAAATCGAGTTACCATGTGTAGCATCTTGCATCCCAAAATTATGACGCTTGATACCACCTTGAAAACCCTTACCGATACTTGTACCAGAAGCGTCGACCACCTGTCCTTCGCTAAATATATCCAAAGCAAGCTCTGAGCCAGCAGACAATCCTTCACCCTCACCGTCGTCCAACCTGAACTCGACTAAATCCCGACCTGCTGTAACATTTGCAGCAGCATAATGCCCTGCCAGTGCTTTTCCGACTTTAGATGATTTCTTATCGCCAACAGCAACCTGTATTGCTCGATACCCATCATTGTCTACACTTTTCACTTGAACAACTCTATTTGAGTTAATTTCAAGCACCGTTACTGGCACTGAAGTACCTTCTTCAGTAAAAACTCGGGTCATACCACACTTACGACCAATAAGACCTATTGACATCTGCCAATTCCTCGTACTTACAAACACCCTTGCGAGTATTTTATTTTAATTTAATTTGAACATCGACCCCAGCTGCAAGATCGATTTTCATCAATGCATCTACGGTTTTATCGGTTGGCTCAACAATATCAAGCAACCTTTTATATGTTCTTAACTCATATTGATCTCGCGCATCTTTATTTACGTGCGGAGATATCAAAATGGTAAAACGTTCTTTTTTAGTAGGCA
>Ga0209707_1000138_pt1 | contig 49556 bp, 44 predicted proteins | sample EN4Hudsemesocosm_FD_184630 | JGI IMG/M metagenome (GOLD analysis project Ga0209707, IMG submission 184630) | Methane-oxidizing microbial communities from mesocosms in the Hudson Canyon - EN4B Hudson Canyon (SPAdes) (version 2) | ecosystem: Environmental > Aquatic > Marine > Cold seeps | place... | reverse complement strand
AGTTAATGGTGGGACTGGTGAAATTACAGTTACCTTAGGCGGTATTCTTCAATTAGGTGCAAACACTACTTATGCACTTATACCTTCAATTAATGCACTTGCAATTTCTAACTCTAATGCCACTGGTAGTATTGTATGGACCTGTACTTCTACTGTAGCTAACGTAGGTAGAGGTATAATTTCAGCTACAAACATTGATACCGATTTCTTACCTGCTGAGTGTCGTTAATAGATAATCTAAATATGGAGTGTAAATACATGAAATGTGTTTAATGCTCTTTATTCTAAAGCTCCTTCGGGAGCTTTTTTTATATAAAAAACTCGACCACTTTTAGTTAGTTAAAAATATAATCTTTGTAACATACTTCTGTTTCTGTTTAGTAAGCCTTTTTCTTTTAAGAACACTCAATTATCTTCTTCACAAAACTTTAAGAACATCATAAACAAATAATTTTTTAAATACCGACATTGTGGCTACTTTTTTTGTTTTTTCTACTAAAAGTAAGTTACACTCAATTAAACAGCTCACTAGGTTATAATTTCCAAAAGGTTATCGTCAAAAAGTCATGAAAGGAAGTCATCAACAATCAAGCCTATTATCGGCTTTAACCAAACAACAATTAGTGCCTTTAGATAAGGTGGATGAAGTTAATGCGGGTTTTATTTCACAATCTAAACCGTTTATCCGTTATTTGGTTGAAGACAAACATTATCATGGCCCCACCATTGCGAGTATTTTATCGAAAAGTTTTGGTTACCCGCATATAGACTTAACCACTTTCGATACTACTTTAGTGCCTGAAGGGGTGCGAAACGAAAAACTTATTCGTAAACATAATGCCCTACCGCTATTTTTACGTGGCAGAGTTTTATTTATCGCGATGTCAGATCCGACTAATATTGATGCCCTTGAAGAAATTCAATTTAATACCGGCTACAGTACAGAGTTAATATTAACTGACGAAAACAGCCTACAAACTTGCATTGAAAAGGTTTTAGAAGCAGAAAGTGACGCCCTTGATATTAACGAGATGGATGCTGAAGAACTCTCTGACATGGGTGTTGATGAAGGACCTAAGGAAGATAACAGCGTATCAAATGAAAAAGACGACGCGCCCATTGTTGTTTATATTAATAAAATCTTATTAGATGCTATTAAAAAAGGCGCCTCTGATTTACATTTTGAACCTTATGAAAAAGCTTACCGTATTCGATTTAGAATTGACGGTATTTTATCCGAAATCGCAAAACCACCGGTCTCCTTAGCTTCTAGAATGGCAGCCCGTTTAAAAGTAATGTCGAAACTTGATATTGCCGAACGTCGTGTGCCACAAGATGGTCGTATTAAACTGGCACTTTCTAAAAAGAAGTCCATCGATTTTCGTGTTAGTACTCTCCCTACCATGTGGGGTGAAAAAATAGTAATGCGGATACTGGACTCTTCCAGTGCCATGTTGGGCATTGAAATGTTAGGGTATGAGGCCGATCAAAAGAAAATTTATACCGATGCCTTAGATCAACCGCAAGGCATGATTTTAGTGACCGGGCCAACAGGCTCAGGTAAAACCGTATCGCTTTATACCGGGTTAAATATTCTTAATACCTCTGAACGAAATATTTCTACAGCAGAAGATCCGGTAGAAATTAACTTAGAAGGTATTAACCAAGTACAAATAAATAACCGTGCAGGGTTAACCTTTCCAAACGCTTTACGCTCTTTTTTACGACAAGATCCTGATATTGTCATGGTTGGTGAGATTCGTGATTTAGAAACCGCAGAAATTGCTATTAAGGCAGCCCAAACCGGTCATTTAGTATTATCAACGCTACATACCAACTCAGCGGCTGAAACCTTAACCCGCTTATTGAATATGGGTGTTCCCGCTTATAACGTGGCAAGTTCGGTTAGTATTATTATTGCCCAACGTTTAGCAAGGCGCTTGTGCCCGCAATGTAAAACTGAAGAAGTGTTGACTCAAACACAATTACAGGAACAAGGTTTTTTACCTGAACAAATAACTGATATAAAATTATTTAAACCTGTAGGGTGTGACCACTGCACCAAAGGTTATAAAGGCCGAGTAGGTGTTTATGAGGTGATTAAAATAAGCCCTGAAACTGCTCGAATTATTATGGACGGCGGCTCAGCACTCGATATTGGCCAACAATGCCAAACAGAGGGTTATAATAATCTAAGACAATCTGGTTTAGTAAAAGCCGCTAAAGGTGTCACCAGTTTAGAAGAAATAAACAGAATAACTACCGCTTAGCTTTAAGAATAATACCTTAGAGCAATAGCTTTAAGAAAAACAATTTACATTTAGTGAAATAAATAAGTCACCATTAAAAGAATAATCAGAGGTCACTATGGCAGTAACTAGAACATTAGGCGGCAAAAAAGCCGGCAAAGATAAAAAAGTTAAGGTTAAAGCACTGGATGTTTTTGTATGGTCAGGTGTTAATCGTAAAGGTAAAAAAATTGGTGGCGAACTATCCGCTAAAAGCGCTATTGAGCTTAAAGCACAATTGCGTAAACAAGGGATAACGCCAGGCAAGATTAAAAAGAAAGCTAAACCGCTTTTTGGTGCCAGTGGTGAAAAAGCGATTAAGCCTGCAGACATTGCCGTGCTAACTCGTCAAATTGCTACCATGCTAGCGGCCGGTGTACCTTTAGTTCAAACCATTGAAATGATCGGCTCGGGTAATGAAAACCCTAAAATGCAAAAGCTGCTTGCTGAAATTGGTAATCAACTTCAAGCAGGTATTCCTCTTTCTGCCTGTTTACGTGAACACCCGCTTTATTTTGATGACCTGTACTGTGATTTAGTTGAATCAGGCGAACAGTCTGGCGCTTTAGAAACAATTTTTGGCCGAATAGCTAGCTATAAAGAAAAAGCAGAAGCGCTAAAATCAAAAATCAAAAAAGCGATGACTTACCCTATTGCGGTATTGGTTATTGCCGCTATTGTAACCTCTATTTTATTAATATTTGTTGTACCTGTTTTCGATGAAATTTTTCAGAGTTTTGGTGCTGAATTACCTGCATTTACTCAAATGGTCATTGGTATTTCAGAATTTATGCAAGCTTATTGGTATTTAGGCTTGGCGGGAATATTTGCCGGAATATACTTATTTAAAAGAGCCCATAGAAATAGCCAAAAATTACGTGACCAAACAGATCGCGCTATTTTAAAAATCCCTGTTATCGGTAGCCTTTTAGACAAAGCGGCTGTGGCGCGTTTTGCTCAAACACTATCGACCACCTTTGCTGCAGGTGTGCCATTACCCGATGCCCTTCAATCTGCGGCTGGCGCTTCTGGAAATGCAGTATACCGTGATGCCATTTTAGAGATAAAAGCTGAAGTGACCTCGGGCATGCAAATGAATTTAGCGATGCGAAATTGTCAAATTTTCCCAGACATGGTTGTACAAATGGTTGCCATTGGTGAAGAGTCTGGTGCGGTTGATGACATGTTATCTAAAGTGGCTACGGTGTATGAACAGCAAGTAGATGATGCAGTTGATGGCTTAACAGCCCTGCTAGAGCCGATGATAATGGCCGTGTTAGGTGTTGTTATCGGTGGTTTAATCATTGCCATGTATTTACCGATATTCCAAATTGGCGCCATTGTTTAAGTCGTTTAAGCCACGTTCATGCCATGTAAGGAAACGTTTTGTTAGCACAAGTAGTAATAGTATTTGAAGCAATGCCGATATTTTTTTATATCAGCGTTGCTTTATTGTCTTTAACCGTAGGTAGCTTTTTAAATGTCGTTGTTTATCGACTACCTAAAATGTTAGAGCGAGAATGGTACGGCGAATGCCGTGAATTTCTCGCAGAAGAAGTGAGTAATATCCCGGCTAAAGAGCTTCCTTTAATGTCGCTTTCTAAACCCGACTCTACTTGCCCTAAATGTTCTCATAAAATAAGATTTTATGAGAACATTCCGGTATTAAGTTGGCTGTTTTTAGGAGGTAAATGCAGCCAATGTAAAAACACTATCGCTAAAAGATATCCGTTAGTTGAGTTAACTACTGCTGTTTTAAGCATTGTTATCGCCTACATTTATGGTGTATCGTCAATTACCCTGTTTATGCTATTGCTTACGTGGGGCCTAATTGCACTTACTTTAATTGATCTTGACCACATGTTATTGCCCGATCAAATCGTTATGCCATTGTTGTGGCTAGGATTATTGTTCAATATCAGCGGTGGTTTTGTCCCCTTACAAGATGCTGTTATTGGTGCTGCCGTCGGTTATATGAGCTTATACAGTGTTTTTTGGTTATTTAAATTATTAACCGGAAAGGAAGGTATGGGCCATGGAGACTTTAAACTGTTTGCACTTTTTGGTGCGTGGATTGGCTGGCAATTACTGCCGATACTCATTTTAATGGCTTCTGTCGTTGGTGCTGTTGTTGGTATTTCTTTAATGGCTTTTAAAGGACATAAACGTGAACAGGCTATCCCATTTGGACCTTACCTAGCAGTAGCAGGTTGGGTGTGTATTTTGTGGGGAGAAGGTATTTGGTCTTGGTATTTAAGTTTTATACTCTAGTATTTAGCACACCTGAAAACTTGAAGGCATCACTAGATACCATGACTAGACAACATGCTAGATAACATACTAGATAACATTCATTAGATCATCATGACTTCATTTATTGTAGGTTTAACAGGGGGCATTGGTAGCGGAAAAACCACTGTTGCTAATATGTTTGCCCAATTAGGTATCGATATAATTGATGCTGATATTGTCGCTCGCCAAGTTGTTGAACCGAACACTCCCGCTCTACTCAGCATTATTGAACATTTTGGTGATGACTATCTTGATGGCTCTGGCCAACTTAACCGCGCACTTCTTCGATCACGTATTTTTAGTTTTCCAGAGGACAAAGCATGGCTTAACCAGTTGCTTCATCCTATTATTCGCAACAAAATTCTCGCAGACATTAAGTTAAGTAACAGTGCTTACTGCCTATTAGTTGCCCCTTTATTATTAGAAAATAAACTCGATAATCTTGTTGATCGTGTTCTGGTTATAGATATCAAAGAAAGTGTTCAAATGATAAGAACATTAAAGCGAGATACTAGTGGTGAAGCTGAAATAAAATCAATAATTGCCAGTCAAATGTCTAGAAATAAAAGATTAGCCGCGGCAGATGATGTTATTGATAATAGCCACTGTGATTTGAACTTGACTAAAGAACAAGTAAGCCACCTTGATTCCCTTTACCGCCAATATGTTAAAGTAAAATAAAAAAAATAGAAAAAATTAGCCATTTTATTTAACTATGGTTAATATAATACAAATCATCGACCAAAAATCAATCACTTTTAGGTTTCTACGCAGTACGCTATGGCAACGATATTATATGAGCACCCGCTTAATGAGAGAATACGGAATTATTTAAAACTTGAGCAGTTATTCTCTCAAGTTGATAGCTGCTTGCCTGAAAACATAGCTAAATACCACCAAGTATTTTTTAATGCCTTATTTTCGATTATAGACTGCCTTGAGCGAAATGATATTCGTGGCGATCTCATTAAAGATCTTGAAAAGATAGAACAAAACTTAGTGATTTGGTCAAAATCCCCTGAGATCGATAGCAGTGCAATTAATGAAAATATACAGCAAACGGTTCAATTGTCTTGTCAGCTAAAGGGTAATAGCCCTACTTGGTGGCAACTTAAAGAAGACAAGCTCATTAGTTCTTTAAAACAACGCTTTGCTATTCAAGGCGGTAATGCCAGTTTTGACTTGCCTCAACTACATTTTTGGATCAATCAAAAAACAGAAACAATATCAAAAGACATTAGCCATTGGGTTTCATTACTCGACTCTGTTCGAAATGCTTTGTTCCTAATCCTTAAATTTATACGTCAGCGTGGCGAATTTAACAAAATTGAAACAGAAAGTGGCTTTTATCAAGACAGCGGTGAAGGTATTTTACTGTTGAGAATTAAAGTGCCACAAGATGCTCAATATTACCCAAGCGTAAGTGGTAACAAGTTTCGTTATTCAATCAGGTTTATGTTGCCTTGTGAGGAGAGCGGTAGACGCTATTCAAATCAAGCCACTCAATTTCAACTTGCCCGCTGTTAAATCACTTTCTTCTTAAGTGTAATTCCCCCTAAGTCATAGTAATCAACCCTAAGTCGGTTTAAGTTATTTATTCTATAATCCGTCATTCCGGTAACCTTTTAGAGCGGAATCTGTGCCATTTAAGCGCGAGATCCCCGACAAAACAACTCGGGGATGACTATTATAATACTGTTATAATGTTATGTGCATATCCCGAGTTCGCGTTAATTATTTGACCAAAACATACTGAAATATTTTTATTGTCCAAATCATTGAGTGTATAATTAAGCATTAGTAATTAAGCATTAGTAATTAAGAAAGTGAAGTTATGTCCTTAAAAGTCCCCTGCCCTCAATGTCAAAAAGAAGTTCTTTGGCAACCAGAAAGCTTATTCAAACCATTTTGTAGCGAACGATGTCGATTAATAGATCTTGGTGACTGGGCAGATGAAAACCATAAAATATCTCAACCTTCACAAAGCCCTACCCCATTAACCGAAGAGATGCTTGACGCTTTAGAAGATGAGTTTTTAATGAACAACAAATTCTTTGTCGAGCCTGAGTAGTTTCACTTAAGCAGTTATCCAAACCATATTTGACCAGTCAGAGTCAAATTAACAAAACTCAGCCATTACTAAGCTGACTATTTCTTTATTTGCCTCTGGAAAATCTAATACATCAAGCTGTTTAACCTTATGCCAAGCTTCTTCTTGGCCTTCCAGAGCCTTTGGCTCAAGTAAAAAGTTATCAACAATAAAGACCTCTAAGCACACCTGTTTATCTCCATAATCGTGGGTAATCGCTGTAAGTGGTTGGCACGATAATACTTCAATATTAACTTCCTCTTTAAGCTCTCTAGCTAGTGCCTGTGAAACTGTTTCACCATGCTCTACCTTACCCCCTGGAAACTCCCATTTGCCCCCTTGGTGAGCATCTATCGCACGCTTTGTAAGGAATACTTGCTTATCTCTATAAATAACTCCTACCGCTACATGTATAATTGTTGTCATTACCATTTCCTGTCTATTCAAAAGTTATTTGTTGTTAAATGAGCATAAAAAAAGCGGCTAAGCCGCTTTTTAAACTACCTACAAACTTTTAAGAAAGTTTACCGTGGCATTGTTTATACTTTTTACCCGAGCCACATGGGCATGGTTCATTACGCCCTACTCGTGGAGTTGACGGTTTTTCATGACCAGGTTCAGCGACTTGGTGAGTATATTCTTTTGGCACTTCTTCAGATTTACGACGTTGATCTTCAACGGCTTCAACATCTGATTCAGCTTGAATTTTAACTTTACTTAGAATACCTATAACGTCATATTTCAAGTTCTCTAGCATTTCACTAAATAATTCAAAAGATTCGCGTTTATATTCTTGCTTAGGATTTTTCTGAGCATAACCACGCAAGTGTATACCTTGACGTAGGTGATCCATAGCCGCTAAGTGTTCTTTCCAATGAGAATCTAAACTTTGTAACATTACCGCTTTTTCAAATTGACGGATAACATCAGCCCCGACCATTTCTTCTTTATCGGTATAAGCTTTTTCAAAATCAGCAACGATTTTTTCACGTAAACTTTCTTCATGTAGTTTACTGTCTTCATCTAACCAATTCTGAAGGGGTAATCCGGTATTAAACTCACCTTTAATACGTTCTTCAAGCCCATTAACATCCCACATTTCAGCAAGTGATTGTGGCGGAATATGTTGATCAATAACGCCATTGATAACATCACCACGAATTGCTTGAATCACATCACCGATTTGTTCTTCATCAAGTAATTCGTTACGTTGTTCGTAAATAACCTTACGTTGGTCGTTGGCAACATCATCAAACTCTAATAACTGTTTACGCATATCAAAGTTTCTGCCTTCAACTTTTCGTTGAGCATTTTCAATACTACGAGTTACCCATGGGTGCTCAATAGCTTCTCCGTGTTCCATACCTAATTTACGCATCATATTAGCAATACGTTCAGAGGCAAAGATTCTCATTAGTGAATCTTCCATTGATAGGTAGAAACGCGTGGAACCTGAATCACCTTGCCGACCAGAGCGACCTCGAAGTTGATTATCTATTCGACGTGACTCGTGACGCTCGGTTGCAACAATATGTAAACCACCTAATGCTAGCACTTTATCGTGTTCAATTTGCCAGTCTGCTTTTACTTTCTCTATTTGTGCATCTGTTGGGTTAACAAGTTTATCTAAAGCAGCAGTTAAATTACCACCTAATACAATATCAGTACCACGCCCAGCCATATTGGTCGCTATCGTAATAGAGCCAACTTTACCAGCATCAGCAACTATTTCTGCTTCTTGTTGATGGAATTTTGCGTTTAGTACTTTATGCTTTATCTTTTCTTTCTTTAATAGGTTTGACAAAAACTCAGAATTTTCAATACTAATTGTACCTACTAAAGCCGGTTGACCCCGCTCTACACAATCTTTGATATCTTCTAAAATGGCTTCATACTTTTCTTGAGCGGTAAGATAAATAAGATCTGATTTATCGTCACGGATCATCGGTTGGTTAGTTGGAATAATAACCGTTTCTAGTCCATAGATATGTGAAAATTCAAATGCTTCGGTATCTGCTGTACCTGTCATGCCCGATAATCGGCCATACAATCTAAAGTAGTTCTGAAATGTAATTGAGGCAAGGGTTTGGTTTTCGTTTTGAACGTTTACCCCTTCTTTAGCTTCAACGGCTTGATGTAATCCTTCAGACCAACGGCGTCCTTCCATAGTACGGCCAGTGTGTTCATCAACAATAATGATTTCATCGTCTTTAACAATGTAGTCAACGTCTCTTTGGAACAGTTTATGTGCGCGTAATGCCGCCATAACATGATGAAGTAACGTAATGTTTGCTGCAGAGAATAACGAGTCACCATCTTGGATTAACTCTTTGTCTTGCATTATTTGCTCAACGCGAATTTGTCCACGTTCAGTTAAATAGATTTGTTTGCTTTTTTCATCAATGGTGAAATCACCAGTGCTTTCTTCGTCTTCTTTGTCTTCTTCTTCTTGCTGCTCTAGCGTTGGTACTATGGTGTTAACCATACGGTACATTTCAGAGCTATCTTCTGCTTGACCAGAAATAATTAAAGGTGTACGTGCCTCATCAATTAGGATGGAATCAACTTCATCGATAATGGCAAAATTCAATGCTTTTTGTGAGCGCTCTTCAGGTGAAAAAGCCATATTATCGCGCAGGTAATCAAAACCAAATTCGTTATTTGTACCGTAAGTGATTGATGCCTGATAAGCGGCTTGTTTGTCTTGTGGTGCCATTCCAGCAACATTACAACCAACAGTAAGACCTAGAAATTCAAATAAAGGACGACTCCAATCAGCATCACGAGTAGCAAGGTAATCATTGACGGTAATAACATGAACGCCTTTACCCGTTAAACCGTGTAAATAAGAAGGTAATGTTGCGGTTAAGGTTTTACCTTCACCGGTACGCATTTCGGCAATTTTACCATCATTAAGTACCATACCACCAAGCATTTGCACATCAAAATGACGCATACCAAATACACGTTTACTCGCTTCACGAACGACAGCAAAGGCTTCAGGTAAAAGAGACTCTAGCGTTTCGCCATCATCATATCGGCCTTTAAACTCTGCTGTTTTAGCTTTTAACTCTTCATCACTTAGTGCTTCAATAACCGGCTCTAGCGCATTTATTTTGGTAACTTCTTTATTCATTTGCTTTAATAGTCGATCGTTACGACTACCAAACAATTTTGTTATTAATTTTACGAACATCTTATATAACCACTTATTGTCGAGAGTTTTTTGCCTAAAAATAAAGTGAACGACATTTATCGTTCACAAAAATACTGTCTTTTCTATTATAATCTATCAGTAGTACTAAATACTATTTTGCCTTACGATACACATACTTAATGGGGTTAATTTGTTTATTGTTGCGTAAAATCTCGTAATGAACATGGGGGCCAGTTGAACGCCCTGTACTGCCCATTTTAGCGATTACTTGCCCTTTAGTGACAACATCACCAACATTAACCAATAACGTTTTATTATGGCCATAACGTGTTTTATAGCCGTCTCCATGGTTAATTTCAATTAAGTTACCATAGCCATGTCGCTTTGCAGACCAACTTACCACTCCAGATGCTGTTGCGATAATTCCTGCGTCTTCTTTACCCGCAAAATCAACACCCTTATGCATGGCCGGACGCCCATTAAAAGGATCCTTCCTAACACCAAAATATGATGACAACCAACCTTTACTGATTGGCCGACCAGATAAATAACGCGTATTTTCTATATGGTGCCCCAATGTTAAAGATTCAAGTAATTTTAGTTGTTTTTCTTCATTATCTAACTGACTTTCTAGTTCAGAAATCTCTATCAACATCTTCGCTAATGATTTTTCACCTACAATTTTAGCACTTGTATCAGCATGTAGTATCGGTCCTCCGCTCGCTGGCAAGACATCAAAATCAAATTCATTTTCAGGGATTTTAGCTTCATCCGCAAGTCGATTTCCTAGGGCATTTAGCCGTAAGACATGACTTTGTAATTCCGCTATTTTAATGGTCAGTGCAACAACATTTGCAGTCGATTGATGTTCTGTTGATGGATTATTTATTTCAGGTGGAACTAGCCCGTAGTGACTTTTATTGGGTACTGCGTCAGTAGCAAAAATAAGGTGAATAATTGCTCCTGAAGTTAGCGCAAACGCGGCCACCGCAGACAACCAATGTAACTTATTCAGTTTCATTGTAAATCTAACGTTTTTTCCGCGGTATAGTAATGTTAAACTCATAATTATTTACTTCATCTTAACTAGGTTTCATCAGCGCTAATGGCAAGAAAATCGAAAAAACCTGTTGATATGTCTAACCTGCTAAATTCATCGTCAGGCACTTTGGCACATATTCAAGAAAAAACCAACTCTTTGGCCATATTAGCCGACATTGTCCGTCAAATTTGTCCAGACCTACCGGATGAGGCATGGAAAATTGCTAATTTTGAAAAAAACAGCTTAATAATCGAAGTTAAATCTCCGGTTTGGGCTCAACGATTACAATTTGAACGTAATAAAATTTGCCAGCAACTTATCGATGTTACTCAAGGGAAATTTGACAGAATTGACATCAAAGTTAATCCTTTTACTCACAAAAAAATGATAAAACCGTCCTCATCACCAGCAGATAAAAGCTCTAATTTAATATCTAAAAGTACAGCAATGCATTTAGAAGACATTGCTCAGCACGCACCAAAAGGCTTAAGAGAAAAATTATTAAAATTAGCCAGCCATGGAAAATAAAACTTTGTAAAAACTGCCAACACAAAGTTAGCAGTTAGAAGTATATAAAGGGATACTTAAAATGCAGAAGAGCTTATTTCTTGATATTCAATCGGTGATTTTTCTTCATCTTCAAAGGTAATATATTCCCAAGAGTCTTTTTGTTTGAAAACTTCTCTAAGTAATAAGTTATTCAAGGCATGCCCTGATTTAAATGCATTGAGTTCGCCTAAAATACTGACGCCGCCCATATATAAATCACCAATAGCATCTAATATTTTATGTTTTACAAATTCATCATCGTAACGTAGTTCATTTTTATTCAGCATTCGATATTCATCAAGCACAATAGCATTTTCTAAACTGCCACCTAAAGCAAGGTCATGAGAGCGTAAATATTCAATATCTTTCATGAAACCAAACGTTCTTGCACGACTAATCTCTTTAATAAATGAACAGGTTGAGAAGTCCATCTGCATTTTTTGGATGGTATTGACTATAACGGGATGTTCAAATTCGATGGCAAAATTCACTTTAAAACCTTCATAAGGTAACAATTCAGCCCACTTATCACCTTCTTGTACTCTAATGGGCTTCTTAATGCGTAAAAAACGTTTAGCCACATTTAACGTTTCAATGCCAACCGATTGAATAAGATAAACGAATGGCAAAGCACTGCCGTCCATAATGGGAATTTCAAATGAATCGACATCAATAATTAAATTATCAATCCCTAAAGCAGCAACCGCTGATAGTAAATGTTCTACTGTGGAGATTTTAACATTCTGCTCGTTAACTAAACATGTGCATAGGGTAGTTTCACCAACAGCTTCTGGAGTTGCTTTGATATCTACTACTGGATCAAGATCCACACGACGGAACACAATACCGGTGTTAGCTGGTGCAGGACGGAGAGTTACCTGCACTTTTTCACCTTTATGTAAACCAACGCCCATGGCTGAAACGCTTTCTTTAAGTGTGCGCTGTCTAATCATAACGAGCCTTCCTCATTAACCCCATCTATCTTTAACCCAAATTAAAAGTGTTATAGATAAACCACAGTGACATCTCTTATTATGCCAAGACATAATAAATCGAAACCACCTATTTTAGTTATAAAATGCAAAATCTAATCCACCAGATCTCGGCGGGCGCATAATATAACAAAATTAACCAATAAAATCAAAATATCAGCTTTTTACCAGTAAGCTTAATCTGCTTGCTTACGTAAAAATGCTGGAATATCTAAGTAATTATCCAAATCTAAAGCTGCCGTTTTCATCGGCGCTGCTTGAGCATTTGCTTCAGGCATTGCTGAAGAAATAATTGCCGTATCAGTTTGAGGAGTTGGTATATAATCTCCACCCACAACTTGTTGCTCTTGCTGCTGTATTGGATTAACTAAGGTTATGTCTGGCTTGACTTCTGCGCCAATACCAGTTGCAACAACTGTTACGCGTAAGTCTTCTGTCATTTCATGGTCAATAACTGCACCAACAACAACCGTTGCATTTTCAGAGGCGAATGCTTTAACGGCATTACCTACTGTCTCGAACTCATCAATGCTGATATCCATGCCAGCAGTAATATTAACTAAAATTCCACGCGCTCCAGCTAGGTCAACATCTTCAAGCAATGGGCTTGAAATTGCAGATTCAGCGGCTTCTTCAGCACGATCAGGACCTGAAGCAATGCCTGACCCCATCATTGCAGTGCCCATTTCAGACATTACAGTGCGCACATCTGCGAAATCGACATTGATTAAACCAGGACGAGTAATAAGCTCTGCTATCCCTTGTACTGCACCTAAAAGAACATTGTTTGCTGCTTTAAAAGCGTCTAATAAACTTGTACCTGGTCCTAATACTTTTAATAATTTTTCATTAGGAATAGTTATCAGTGAGTCAACACTTTTTGATAAGAATTCAATACCTTGATCAGCGTAGTTCATTCTTTTCTTGCCTTCAAAAGGAAATGGCTTGGTAACAACAGCTACCGTTAAAATCCCCATTTCTCTTGCAATTTCAGCAACTACAGGCGCTGCACCAGTACCGGTACCACCTCCCATTCCAGCAGCGATAAATACCATATCAGCGCCTTGAAGTGTTTGCTTAATTGTTTCACGATCTTCTTCAGCAGCACAGCGACCAATTTCCGGGTTAGCTCCAGCACCCAGTCCTTTTGTAACATCTGCACCTAATTGCAAAGTCACAGTAGCTGACGAATTACGTAGCGCTTGTGAGTCTGTATTGGCAGTAATAAATTCTACGCCCTCAATCGTTTGGCATACCATGTGTTCTACTGCGTTACCGCCACCACCACCAACACCGATGACTTTGATAACCGCCTCTTCTTTGTGATCTTCCATCAATTCAAACATTTTTCTCTCTCCGTTTTATTAGAACGCTATTTATACTTACTTCACTTAAAAAATTACAGTTCAACATTTGTGATACTCACAACCATTGATGCTAAAATTCACCCTTAAACCATGCATGAACACGTGACCATAAATCTTTCACGCCCTCGCCATTCTTACTATCAGTATTACCTTGCTCACTCGCTTGCATTCCATAATGCAATAACCCGACAACCGTTGCATAGGTTGGGTCGTTAACATATTCTTTTAAACCTTCGATATTCAGCGGGCATGCAATACGTACAGGCATCTGAAAAACCTCTTCGGCAAACTCCACAACACCTTCCATTTTTGCTGTACCACCCGTTAATACAAATCCGGCAGCTATTTGGTCAGCCAAGCCACTTTCTCTTATTTCTTCTTGTATTAACTCAAATAATTCATGGTATCTAGGCTCTACAACTTCTGAAAGTGTATGGCGTGACATTGAACGTGCAGGCCTTCCGCCAACACTGGGTACGTCAATATTCTCTTCCATGCTAACCAATTGTTTCAACGCACAAGCATATTGCACTTTTATTTCTTCGGCATGTGACAGTGGCGTTCTAAATATTTTGGCAATATCACTGGTTACTTGATTGCCTGCCACAGGAATTACCGCAGTATGGCGCAATGCTCCGCCAGCAAAAACAGCAATATCCATAGTCCCTGCGCCCATATCAACGACACAAATGCCCAATTCTTTCTCATCTTCGGTTAATACCGAGTAACTTGATGCCAACGCAGAAAATATCAATTGGTCGGCTGCTAAATCGCAACGTTCGACACATTTAACAATATTTTTTGACATGTCGTTTGCACAAGTCACTATATGAACTTTGGCTTCCATACGAACACCAGACATTCCAATAGGACTTTTTATTCCATCTTGACAGTCAATACTGTATTCCTGTGGTAACACGTGCAACATGCGACGCTCTGCAGAAATAGGTACTGAGCGTGCGGTGTGAATAACATTATCCACATCTTCTTGTGTTACTTCGTTGTCGTTTATTGGCACCATGCCATTTTCGTTTTGACAACTGATGTGTTTGCCTGAAATTCCCAAGTATATAGAGCTAATACGACAGTCAGCCATCAATTCGGCTTCGTTAACTGCACGCTGAATGGATTGAATCACTAAATTCAAATCATTAACACCGCCTTTATCCATACCTCTTGCAGGCTGATTACCCACGCCAATAATACTGAGTTTATTGTCAGGAGTGATCTCACCCACCGCAACCGATATTTTAGAGGTTCCGATATCTAGTCCAACAACTAAGCTTCTTTCTGTTATTTTTGACATATTATTTTCAATTAACCACTTGTTGTAATCGCACTAAGCTCTTTGTTTTCTTGTCTTTGTTGCCGTTGTTTTCCAACCAACTGCAACACCGGTATCATATCGCAAATCAATGTAATTAACTTGCTGATTATCTTCTTTTTTTTCTTTTAAAATTGGATATACGTCCATAAACCTTTGTATTCTTTCTATTCGGTCTTCTCGACCTAAATTTAGTAGTACGCCATCATTTAACGTTAATTGCCATGAGAAGCGCTCTGAAAGCACTAATTCATCGATAGCCAAATCACTAAAATCAAGTAAGCGATTCAAATTATTATAGTTTTCTAACGCCATCAACTCTGTTCCTTCAGGGCCAAAAAACTGCGGTAAACTCTTCTTTAGTCGCGATGTATCAGCTTGAAACGTATTACCCTCGCTATTAATTAGAAAATCACCATTCCATTGCGCTATAGGCAATTGATCAACTACGTAAATTTTCAACTCATTAGGCCAATGCTTACGTACTGATACCGAAAATACCCAAGGTAACTGCGATACTTGCTGTTGTACTTCATTAACATTTACTTGAAAAAAATTACCTAAATCGATTGTTTCAACAGCCGATAATACATCTTGTCTTATCGTATAAGGCATTTCACCAGTAATCACTAAGGAAGTAACAGGAGCGCCCTCTTCAGCAACCATTTTTTTAGTGATAAACCAACTACCCGCGAACATGCTAATAATGACCACAACAAAAAACACCACCCCTAGCCAAAATGACCAGTGAATATTTTCGTTATTTTGCTGCCCTTTTTCAGCCGTCATTTTATCTAGTCTCACTCTACTTTGCTTAGTTCAATTATCTTTGTTACTAATTGACTAAAATCTAAACCATGAACTTTAGCCGCTTTTGGCACTAACGAAGTTTCCGTCATTCCAGGTACGGTATTTACCTCTAGAATCTGCCAACTACCTTGATGATTCCGCATTATATCAACGCGGCCCCAACCTTTTGCTCCGGTAGCTTTAAATGCTTGCAGTGCCAATGCTTGAATATCCTTAGTATCAGTAATACTTAGATCACAAGGGCAATGATATTGTGTACTGGTAGATTGATACTTAGCCTCATAATCATAAAACTCTCTTGGTGTTTCCATATGAATAACCGGCAGTGCTTCATCACCTAAAATTGCTACTGTGTATTCGGGACCCGTTATCCAGGCTTCAACTAGTACCTCATCATCGAATTTGAATGCTTCAATTAAGGCTGTAGTTAATTGCTCTTGGTTTTCAGCTTTAGCCATGCCAATACTTGAGCCTTCATTTGCTGGTTTCACCATGACCTTACCATTGAGTCCAAGTAAAACTTCTGAAACAAGGTCTTTATCAAAATCTGACTTTCTTATGACTTTAAATGGTGCTGTTGGTAAATCAAGTGCTTGAAAAACTTGTTTACTTCGTGTTTTATCCATTGATAATGCAGAGCCTAGAACACCTGAACCGGTATACGGAATAGTTAAATATTCCAATGCACCTTGTACACAGCCATCTTCTCCACCTCTACCATGAAGCGCAATAAAAACACGGTCAACTCCAAGTTCTTTTAATACTGACAACTCAAATTCACGAGTATCAAATAGCATCACATTAAAACCAGCTAAAGTTAACCCTTTGGCTACTGCCTCACCAGAGTTTAATGAAACTTCACGCTCCGCCGAGCAACCACCATATATTACGGCAATTTTTTCATTTTTTGTTGTAGGGACCCGGTTCACTACTGTTCACCTTCTAGCGGTTTTTCTATGTTTAATAGCTTGTTTTTGGCCAAACTTTGTGAAACTGCACCAATATTCCCAGCACCTTGGGTAATGATCATGTCGCCATCTTTCAGTTGTGCCGCTAACAATGGTGCCAACTGTTCACTATCACTGACATAAATCGGTTCAATTTGACCACGTTGACGAATAGAGCGTGCTAAACTTTTGCTGTCAGCTGACACGATAGGTGTTTCTCCTGCAGCATAAACATCTAATAGCAACAAGCAATCAACTTGCGATAATACTTCAACAAAATCTTCATAGAGATCACGTGTTCTTGAATAACGATGCGGCTGAAAAACCATCACAAGACGTTTTTCAGGCCAACCGTTTCGCATTGCGATAATAGTTGCTTTAACTTCACTAGGATGATGGCCATAGTCGTCAACTAATACCATATTTCCTGCTGCAGTAGATAAATCAGCAAGTTGTTCAAAGCGTCTACCAATACCGGCAAATTCTTTTAGCGATTGCTCAATGGCTCGATCGCTTACACCTTCATCTTTTGCAACGGTAATACCGGCAAGTGCATTTAATACATTATGTTGACCTGGTAGGTTTAAACTTAAATCAAGCGGTGTTTCACCTTCAATTTCAACGGTAAAATAGCTCACGCCCCCATCTTGTTTATAGTTGGTTGCTTGTACATCAGCATCTTCTGAAAAGCCATAGGTAATCACTTGACGAGCAACCCTTGGTAAAATTTCTCTTACCACCGGATTATCAATACACATTACTGCAATCCCATAAAATGGCAGGTTATGTAAAAACTCGATGTAGGTGTCTTTTAATTTTTCAAAATCACCTTGATAGGTTTCCATATGATCAGCATCAATATTGGTGATCACCGCAACCATAGGCTGTAAATGTAAAAATGACGCATCGCTCTCATCAGCTTCAGCAATTAAGTAACGACTGGTTCCAAGGCGAGCATTTGTACCGGCACTATTTAATAACCCGCCGATAACAAAAGTAGGGTCTAACTTGTCTTCAGCAAAAATACTGGCAATTAAACTTGTTGTCGTCGTTTTTCCATGGGTTCCTGCAATGGCTATTCCGTGCCTAAAACGCATCAATTCAGCAAGCATTTCTGCACGGCGAACAACTGGTACTCTATTTTCCATTGCGGCAACTAACTCAGGGTTATCATTATTAATTGCGGTAGAAACAACAATGACACTTGCGCCGTGAATATTTTTGCCATCATGACCAATAATGATATCAGCGCCTAAACTAGATAATCTTTTTACCACTTGGTTTTCACCAATATCAGAGCCTGAAACCTGGTAGCCCTCATTTAATAAAACTTCCGCGATACCACCCATTCCAGCACCACCGATACCAACGAAATGAATGCGTTTAACTCGACGCATTTCTGGTATTTTAGTTGGTGCAGTATTATTACTGGCAGTGTTTTTACTAAATATTGACATTATTTTACTCATTTTTTCACCACGCTTTGACATACTTTAGCAACCTTCATTGTTGCATCTGCGTGGGCGGCGTCATGCGCAGCTTTCGACATTGACTGGATAACCTTGTCTGAGACAAATAAACTATTAAGCATTTGCGCAAGAGTAGTGCCATTAAATTCGCCTTGTGGTATTAACTTCGCTGCACCACAAGAAACTAAATACATTGCATTTTTTGTTTGATGGTCGTCCACAGCATGAGGCAGGGGTATAAAAACAGCAGGTTTTGCAGCCATAGCCAATTCTGATACCGTTAATGCTCCCGCACGGCAAATTACGACATCGGCCCATTGATAAGCAACAGCCATATCATCGATAAATTCACTAACTTTTACTCGTTCACCTAACAAACCAAATTTGGTATAACTAGCTAATACGCTTGCTTCATTGCCTGCACCTGTTTGATGCCAAACATCAATATGCTGCAATTTAATTTGCTTCATTGCTTGTGGCACAACTTCATTTAAAATTTGTGCGCCTAAACTGCCGCCGACCACTAATACTTTTTTACTAACGGCTGGTTGTTCTGACATCACGTTTTCCATGGAAACAATTTCACTACGCAGTGGATTACCAACGACCTGATATTGCGTTGATCCTTTAAAAGCATTTGGAAAGGCTGCTAAGACTTTCGTTGCAATATTCGCCAAATATCGATTTGTCATGCCTGCGACTGCATTTTGCTCATGCAAAACAAGCGGAATACCTAAAATCCATGCAGCAACGCCTCCAGGACCACTTGCATAGCCCCCCATGCCTAAAACTACGTCAGGGTTTATCGCGCGCAGTATTTTAATAGACTGAATGATAGATTGCATTATTTTAAATGGAGTTTTTAACCATGTCTGCCAACCTTTATTCCTAAAACCTGCGATATTAACAAAAGAGATTGGATAGCCATAGTTTGGCACCAAATCAGCTTCCATTCGCTTTTCCGTTCCAAGCCAATGGATGTTCCAACCCTGCTCTTTTAATGCTTGAGCAACAGCCAACCCAGGAAAAATATGCCCGCCTGTGCCACCGGCCATCACTAATAATGTTTTATTATTTTCGGTATAGTTTTCGGTATTGCTTTGTGCATTATTTTTTGAGGCAGTATTACTCATTTGAAAATGCCTCCGAATTTATTGTTTGTGTTTTTGCTAAGTCTTTGTTTTTTAATTTTCTACGGCCTTTTGTACTAGTTGCTTGAATACTTTGTATACGTAACTCATGATCAATTCGAATTAATATCACCACCGCAATGGTCATAATAATCATCGAACTGCCGCCATAGCTAATTAATGGCATTGTTAAACCTTTTGTTGGCACCATGCCAGCACTTGCACCCACGTTAACTGCTGCTTGAAAACAAAACCAAATAGACATGGAATAGGCAAAAAAACCTTCAAAATACTTCTCTTTGGATAATGCACGTCTACCTAGCATTAATGCTTTATAAACTAATATGAAACTTAAAATTAATATCGCAGCAATGCCGATAAAGCCAAATTCTTCAGCTAGTACAGCCATTACAAAATCGGTATGCGCTTCAGGTAAATATTCCAGTTTTTGAATACTGTTACCTAACCCTTGACCAAGTACCTCACCACGGCCATAGGCCATTAATGATTGTGTTAATTGATAACCACTGCCAAAGGGATCCTGCCATGGGTCTAAGAAACTGGTAATACGGCGCCAGCGGTACGGTTCAAATATTGCCAACAGTGATAACGCTGTAACACCCACCGATGCAATACCTATGAACTGCCATAATTTTGCTCCAGCTAAAAATAACAAACCAAAAGTAGTAACAAACATTACGATGATTGTTCCTAAATCAGGCTGAGCTAATAACATTAAAGCCAATAAAAAAAACACCACTAAAGGTTTAATGAAACCTTTCAGGTTTTCCATTACTTCATCACGTCGCCGCACTAAATATGCCGATAAATAACAAAAGAAGAACAGTTTAGCTGGCTCTGCAGCTTGTATAGTGATTGGGCCAACAACAATCCAGCGTGTTGAACCATTTACTGAACGGCCAATAAATAATACGATGAGCAGTAGAAACATGCCGAGCAATAGTAATGCACCACTATTTTTCTGCCACCAACTCATTGGTATTTGCAAAGCAATCGCAGCAATACCGAAACTTAGCACGGTAAAAATACTATGACGTATAACAAAATGAAAAGGGTTGCCAAATAAACGTTCTGCAATAGGCATAGATGACGTTGCCACCATAACCAAACCAATTGTGTACATGGCAATGGCAAGTACGACAAAACTACGATCGAATGTAGCAACTTCGGCATTCTCATTCGCTAGCCATTGAGACAAATTAGGTATATTAGTTAAACGAAGTGTGTCAGCTAAGGTCGTCATTAGCTGTCCTCCGTCAATTGTTGCACAGTATCAATAAACACTTGCCCACGCTCAGCAAAATTTTCAAACATATCGAAACTGGCACATGCAGGGGAAAGTAAAACCATATCTTTAGGATTAGCTAAACGATTGGCGACTTCTATTGCTTGTTTAAGTGTAGAAACTTCAATGGTATCTTTACTCAGTTTAGCAATCTGACCTCCGTCTCTGCCTAAGGTAATTAGCTGGTTTACTTGTTCTGTTATCGCTGTTTTCAACGGCGTAAAGTCTGCTCCTTTACCTTCACCACCTGCAATAAGAATAAGTTTCTGTGGTGGTTTCATGATTTTTGATAAACCATTTATCGCCGCAAGTGTCGCACCAACATTTGTTGCCTTCGAATCATTAACCCAAACGATTTCATCATCAGTTGCAACTTTTTGGCAGCGATGTTTTAACCCATCAAAGCCTGCTAAACAGGAAACCATCGACGTTAGTGACCAACCAGCGCAATAACCTAGTGCTAACGCTGCCAGATAGTTTAAAGCGTTATGCACACCAGCAAGAGGTAATTCATCAATTGCTATTAAAGATTGTTCGCCAAACATCAAATAGGTTTGTTCATCTAAAAATTTCAGTCCAAAGTGACCATTTTTAGGCTTATCACTACCAAATGAAATAACACGTTGATTGTTGTTTTTAGCCTTTAAATACGTGGCTTCGTCATCACGATTAATAATGGCCGTTTTGCATTGCTGATAAATACTTTGTTTGATTGAGCAATAGTTATCTAGTGTTAAATGGCGGTCAAGATGATCGTCACTTATATTCAATACGGTCGCCGCAATTGCTTGCATGCTTGATAAGCTTTCAAGTTGAAAACTTGAGAGTTCTAATATCAAACACTCTACTAAAGAGCTATTAATGCCTTCAGTGCTACCTTCAGTAAGATGATCTAGAACTGGCACACCTATATTGCCACCTAATTCAGATTTAAAACCAAGTGCTTTACCTAAGTGAGCTAATAATGTCACTACTGTTGATTTTCCGTTTGATCCTGTTACTGCTAATATCGGCGTTTCAGTCAAACGACAATAGAGCTCTACATCTCCCCAAATCAAACAATCTGCTTTTATAAAGTTTTTAATTTCTGATACCGATAAATCAATTCCAGGACTAACTAAAATAATATCGGCTTGAGAAATTAATTTTGCATCCCAATGCCCCAAAACTATTTCATGCTCGAGCGTATTCTGGCTGAATTGAGACAGATCCGAAAAAGGCTTTTCACGGCTATCGTTAATCGCAAAAGAAATATGATTCGCACTAAGGAATCGCGCACAGGATAATCCCGTAAGCCCAAAACCTAATACCAATACTTTCTTCTCTCTTAATAGTAAGAGTGTTGATTGCGATAAACGTGTCATAAGTTCTTAATAATTGTCCTTTTCAATAACCGAGTATTTTTAACGTAACTTTAATGTCGCCAAACCAATTAAAACTAAAATCAATGAAATAATCCAAAAACGAACAATCACTCTCGGCTCTGGCCAGCCTTTTAATTCATAATGGTGATGTATGGGTGCCATGCGGAATATCCGTTGGCCCCGCATTTTATAAGAGCCAACTTGCAAAATAACCGAAACTGTTTCCATTACAAAAACACCGCCCATAATAAACAGCACCAACTCTTGTCGAACTAAAATAGCGATTACGCCCAGCGCAGCCCCTAAAGCTAAAGAGCCAACATCCCCCATAAACACTTGTGCAGGGTATGTGTTAAACCATAAAAAACCTAAACCAGCACCAACAATTGCGGTACACACCACCACTAGCTCACTCGTCAGCGCAATATGAGGAATATTTAAGTAAGAAGAAAAATTGGCGTGTCCTGTCATATAGGCAAATACCGCAAATGCGCCAGCAACCATAATAGTTGGCACTATCGCCAAGCCATCTAAGCCGTCGGTTAAATTAACGGCATTGCTAGTACCTACAATAACGAAGTAACTAAACACTATGTAGAAAATGCCTAATTGTGGCAGCACATCTTTGACAAAAGGAATCAATAATGATGTTTCTTCAGGGCTTTGTGCAAACTGATATAGAAATATTGCGGTTGCTAAACCTGCAACTGTTTGCCAGAAATATTTCCAACGAGCGATTAAGCCGTTTGAATCTTTTCTGATCACTTTCCTGTAGTCATCAACAAAACCTATGATGCCAAAACTAACAATGACAAATAGCACAACCCATACATAGGTATTTGATAAATCAGCCCATAATAAAACACTGACTACAATCGAAGCTAAAATAAGTATTCCACCCATAGTAGGTGTACCAGATTTAGATAAATGACTTTCAGGGCCATCATCTCTAATCGTCTGACCTATCTGCATTTTTTGTAAATAACGGATCAATTTAGGTCCGAAATATAACGAAATAATCAATGCAGTTAACGTACTTACAATTGCTCTAAACGTTAGATATGAAAAAACATTAAATGCTGAATAGTACTGAGTTAAAAACTCACCGAGCCAAAGTAACATTAGACTTTTACTCCATCGTTGTTTTTATTGTTGTATGAGTTATTTGTTTTTTCTGATTGGGCTTGCCAACTGATAATTTCATCTACTACATGTTCCATGTGGGCGCTACGAGAGCCCTTAACCAAAATTGAAATTTGTTGTTGTTCATCGAGCAGTAATTCTTTTAACTTAATAAACAGCTGCTCACGAGAACTAAAGTGCTGACCATTGCCAGCTTTACCACTGAGCATATTAAAAGCATCTGAACTACTTTGGCTTAACACGCCCAGTGTTAATAGATAATCTAAGTGCTGAGCATGAGCATGTTCACCGACTTCTTGATGATAACTTCTAGCTACTGAGCCTAACTCTCCCATATCCCCTAAAATTAGAATACGAACACCAGAATAACTCGCTAATAAATCAGTGGCCGCTTTTACCGACTCAACATTGGCATTATATGTATCATCAATTAATTTAAAGTTTTTTTGCAATTGATAAATGTTCAAACGCCCCTTTACTGGCGCCATTTGAGCAAGGCCCAAACGAATATCATCTAAAGTTGCACCAAATTCAATAGCAACACTTGCCGCAGCAACGGCATTACACACATTATGTTTACCAGGCACAGTTAGCTCGATGTATATCGAGCCCGTCCCAGTATTTAGGGTAAAACTTGCACATCCATTTTCATCTAAAGTAACATTTTCGCTATAAACATCGGCGATATTACCCTCTATATTTTCTATTGGCCTTTGACATGAAAAACGTCGAACATTTTTATCCACTAAACGCCATTGCCATTTACTGGCATATTTTGAATCATGGTTATATATAGCAATACCATCTTCAGGTAAACCTTCAAAAATTTCACCTTTTGCCCGAGCAACACCACATAAATCACCAAAACCTTCCAGATGAGCGGCTGCAATATTATTAATAATGGCAACATCGGGTTTGACTAACTCTGTTGTGTAGGCAATTTCACCTAAATGGTTAGCGCCCATTTCAATAACAGCAAAGTCGTGCGTTTTTTCTAATCGAAGTAATGTTAATGGCACCCCGATGTCGTTATTGAAGTTACCATCAGTCGCTAAAACATTGCCTAAACGTGAAAGTATGCCAGCAACCATCTCTTTCACTGTAGTTTTCCCACTACTACCAGTAATCCCCACTGTTTTAGGCGCTACTTGCTGTTTAACATAAGCAGCAATTTTTCCTAAGGCTATCCGAGTATCTTTGACAACAATTTGAGGAACACTTATTTGACTTCCCCGATTTTCTTCAACAAAATGGTCCACAATCACAGCACAACAACCCAGTGCTTCAACTTGTTTGATAAAGCGATGCCCATCAAAGTTTGGTCCTTTTAAGGCAAGGAATACTTCTTTAGGGTTTAGTGCTCGGCTATCGGTCACTATTTGACTTATTATTTGTTTGTTAGCGCTTGAAGACTTAGCCACTAACTCACCGTTAACTGCTGAGCTAAGTTCTGATAACGTTAATTTAATCATAGCGATTGCCCAGATTGATAAAAGCTGCTGACAACATCTCGCTCATTGTAGTTGAGCTTTTTATCGCCGATGATAATGTAATCTTCATGCCCTTTACCCGCTAATAAAACAAAGTCATCAGCCTTAGCATGACCAAGAGTTGCTAATACCGCTTGTTTGCGATCCAAATGGATTATGGCTTTTTCGTTATCTTTAAAACCGGATAAAACATCATTGGCAATAATTTCTGGAGTTTCACTTCTTGGGTTGTCATTGGTAATTATAATATGGTCTGCTAACTGTTCAGCAATAGCCCCCATTAATGCTCTTTTACCTTTATCTCTATTACCTCCGCAACCAAATACTAGCCAAAGTTCACCCTGACAATGTTGACGACAAGCCAATAATGCATTTTCTAAAGCGTCTGGGGTATGAGCATAATCAACAATTGCAGTAACTTTATTTTTCGCGGTAATTGTTTCCATTCTGCCAATAATAGGCGTGAGTGTTGAGACACTTTTAGCAATCACATTTAGCGCGATATTTTCAGTCATTAACACCGCGATAGCCGCTAATAAATTATCAATATTGAAATCAGCCATTAAAGGGCTGTTAATATTAATGTCACCATTGTGAGTGGTTAATAAAAAGCTAACACCTGTTTGATGGTGTTGTATGTTTGTCGCTTTAACAAATAACTTGTGGTCGTTAATCCCCGCTGAACGGCCATAAACAATAACGGACTGAGCTTTTGGCCAGTCGATTAGCCATTGCTTAGCAATAGTGTCATCACCATTGATAATGGCTATTTGTTTATTATCACCAGTAAATAATTCACGTTTCGCTTGTTCATAATTTTCCATTGTTTGATGAAAATCTAAATGATCACGTGATAAATTTGTGAATATAGCAATATCAAATAAGTCATTTGTAACACGACGTTGTTCTAGTGCATGCGAAGAGACTTCCATCGCAACATGGCTAATTTTATTATTTGAAAAATCAGCCAATAGTCGAGTTAACTGAGTCGCACCTGGTGTTGTATTATTTATAGGTGATAAATTTTCAACTTTACCGGCACCATTAGTGCCAATAATCGCTGATGGCTTATTGTTAGCATCAAGTAGTTTTGCAATAAGCTGACAGGTACTTGTTTTACCATTTGTACCGGTAATACCGATCATCACCATGTCTTTTTGTGGCTGCTGATAATATGATTTTGCTAAGGAAAACAAAGCATGGTTAAGTTGAAAGAATTGAATAACAGCTATTTGATTATCATTGTTAGACACTGTAGTAGGTAAAGCACCAGACAACACTTTGGATGAATCGCTCGTTGGCTGCTGCCATTGTATTGAACCGTGTTGTTGCTCATTTTGACATTCAGCCAAAATTAAAATTGCACCCGATTCAACCGCTAGATCAATATACTCTCGTCCATCTTGTTCGCTACCAATAACTGCACAGAAAATATCTCCAGCTTGAAGGTCTCGGCTATCGTTAACCAGTTGACTATGAGCTTTATGGGTATGCTTAAGTTTATCTATATAGCTGGAGGTATCGACACAAGTATTAGCACTAAAATCACTGATAATATCAAATTCTGCTAAGGTATCAATAATGGAAAAAGCATTAGACATTATCATGCTCCTTCTTCTTATTCGTCATTATCACTTTTGTAGGTTGTTCGTTCATTAACTGACTTGCGACACTTGTTGCATCGGGTGCAACATTTAACACTCTCAAAGCACCTTTCATTACTCGAGAAAATACGGGTGCGGCAATTTCACCACCATGATATAAATCACCACCTGGTTCGTTTATCACCACAACAACTACTAATTCAGGGTTTGATGCTGGCGCAATACCTGCAAATAAACCAACATAGTCATTGCCATAACCACCAGCAATGGATTTACGGCTAGTGCCTGTTTTTCCACTAACACGATAACCCTCAATTTTAGCTTTAGGGGTGTGTTTATCCACTACGGTCTCTAACATTTGAACAATGTCTTGACTAAACTCTGTTGAATATACTCTCTCCTCTTCTGCAAAGTCAGCATCAACATCAGTATGTTTAACTATGGTTAAAGGCCTTTTAATACCACCACTTGCTAGTGTGGTATAAAAGCGAGCAAGTTGAAGAGGGGTAATTGCTAAGCCATAACCAAAAGAGAGTGTTGCAAGTTCATATTTAGACCAGCGTTGACGATCATGCATCATACCCGCACTTTCACCGATAATCCCTGTACCGGTATCGTCAGCAAAGCCGGCCTCAAAAAATTTATCCAATAAATATTCTTTAGGTACTGACAAGGCAAGTTTTGCCGTGCCCATATTAGATGAATGCACAAGAATATCTTCAAGGCTTAACTTGCCTCTATTAATTGGGTCACTAACTCTTCGTCCACCTAGACGCATCCAACCAGGGCTGGTATTGATAATAGTATTGCTTTTAGCTGAGCCAAATTCTAATGCCGTCAATACAGTTAAAGGTTTCATGGTAGAACCCGGCTCATAAACATCAGTTACGGCACGATTACGAAAACGGTGCATGGCGGTATTTCGGCGATTATTGGGATTATAAGAAGGGCTATTAACTAAAGCTAATATTTCACCGGTATGGATATTGGTTACCACAACAGAGCCAGAAGTTGCCTTAAATGCTTGAACTGCGCCTTTAAGTTCACGATATGCGATAGCTTGAATACGTTGATCGATACTTAAGGTAAGGTCTTGTGGCGCTTGTGACTTTTCTTCTGAAATAATTTCAATTTTACGACCTTTGGCATCTTTACGATATTTTTTGTTGCCATCAGTACCTGTTAACAATTTGTCATAAAGACGTTCAATGCCTTCGATGCCTTTATCGTCAACATTGGTAAAACCAACAATATGTGAACTTATCTCGCCTGTTGGATAAAAACGTTTTGACTCTTTACGTAAATGAATACCAGGGATTTTTAATTCACGAATATAATTTGCCATGGCAGGCGATACTTGACGCTCAATATAAACAAACCGTTTGGCTGGATTTTTTACCACTCTGCTGGTTATTTTATTAACATCTTGTCCTAAAACATCAGCGAGGGCTTGCCAATGTTCAACCATAGCCAATGCATTATTTTTCATAATGATCTTAGGATCAGCCCAAACGGTTTCTACCGGTACACTGATCGCTAACTCATGGCCATTTCTATCAACGATATTTCCCCGTTGCACGGTATTTGCCAAGGTACGGATTGAACGCATGTCACCCTGTTTTTTGAGCATATCGGGTTCAACAATTTGAATATAGGCCGTTCGGCTGATTAAGGCAGCATAAATCAAAACAATAACAGCCATCACTACGTAAAAACGCCATGTTGCTGTTGTCGGCTTATTTTTGGCTAATTTAGCCTTGCCTGATTGTTTCGTTACTTTTTCGCTCATTTGCCCTTTATTCACTCGTTGAAATAATTTTATTCTTAATTATGTTAAGGAAGAGAAATAATCACTTCGGTTTTTACTGTTGGTCTTTTCATTTTCAATAACTTCTCAGCTTTACTCTCTATTGCGCTGTGCTCTGCTAAGCTATTTTGCTCAAGTAATAAGTTTCGCCACTCAATATCTAATTCATCACGCTCAGTGAGTAACACTTCTAACCCACTGGTACTTTGACGGTTAAGGTGAGTAAAATACACCACCGAAAACGCTGAAATCACCACAACAATCAATAAAATATAAGTTAATACATATCGCTGGATATCTTGTAAAATATCTACTGCTAAATTTGCTTTATCAGCCGCCATAAAGAAATATCAGACCTCTATCGAGGTAATCTTTGCGCAATACGTAATACCGAACTACGCGAACGAACATTTACTTCTACTTCATTTTTACTTGGCTTCAATCTTCGCCCTATTAAGGCTAGTTTTTTACCTTTTTGTAATTCTTCTTCAGTAATTGGCAAGCCACGAGGTACTTTTTTACCTTGTGAGTGTTTTTTCATAAACTGTTTAACTAATCGATCTTCAAGAGAGTGAAAACTAATAACCACTAAACGCCCTTCTTCAGCTAACACTGATAATGACGCGGCTAAAACAGTTTCTATTTGTTCAAGTTCACTGTTAATGTACATGCGAATAGCTTGAAAGCTACGCGTAGCCGGATGTTTTTTGATTTCTCTTTGTGGGGCTGTGGTTTTAATTAATTTTGCAAGCTCACCCGTACGGGTAAGTGGAAACTCATCACGAGTATCAACTATGGCATTGGCAATTCGCCATGCATGCTTCTCTTCACCAAAGGTTCTTAGTACCCATGTAATATCTTCAACATCAGCAATGGCTAACCACTGGGCTGCTGTTTGACCTTTTGAAGTATCCATTCGCATATCCAAGGGGCCGTCTTTCATGAAACTAAAACCACGTTCAGCTTCATCAAGTTGCGGGGAAGAAACACCTAAATCGAGTAATACCCCATCAATTTTTTCAGTCAGCTGATGTTTTTCAGCAATAAGTGCTAAATCAGCAAAGCCGTGATGTTCAATGGTAAATTTAGGATCATTTTTAAATTTTTCAGCCGCGGTAATTGCGCTAGGGTCACGATCAATCGCGATTAAACGACCACTTTCAGATAACTTAGACAGGATAAGGGCAGAATGTCCGCCGCGACCAAATGTGCAGTCGATATAACAACCATCAGGCTTAATTGCTAAGCCATCAATAGCTTCATCAAGTAATACTGATATGTGAGAACTGTCTTTTGGTATTGTTGTTGTCATAATTTTTATCGTTTAATTTTATCTTCAATGTTACTTCTTCTGAGTAACTATTTTATCCATGCGCATACCGCGCCTATATTTTCACTAAAGCTGTAAATCAAGTAAACGTTCAGGTAATTCAAACTCACTTGGCGCAATACAACTAATATCTTGCTGCATTTGAGCTTGCCATGCAGCTTCGCTCCAAATTTCAAACTTTCTTAATTGGCCAACTAACATTACGCCTTTTTCTAAACCAGCATGCTGACGAAGTGGCCCTGAGATAAGTAACCGACCATTTTTATCCATTTCACAATCTGAAGCATTGCCTAATAATTTTTGTTGAGCTAAACGTTCAGCTCTATTCATGCTTGAAAGTTCGCATAATTTGAGCTCTATTTCTTCCCACTCAGCTAATGGATAAAGTAATAAACAAGGATATTGAAGATCAATGGTACAAACCATTTTCCCTTGGCAATCAGCAAGCAACTCTTCACGGTACCTTGTGGGTACTGTGATTCGATTTTTACTATCGAGTGTAATTGCGCTAGTGCCTCTAAACATAAACCCTTTTTTTTGCTCTTATAAGCTGTCGTAATTATTAAATGATTGTTTAAGTATATAAGGTAAGATCCACTTTTACCCACTTTTTACCACATTGATACAGTTTAGTGATTAATGCAAAGGGATGTCAAGCAAAGAATTGTTAATTTGATCGCTCTAGAGTGTAATAAAATTAAGGGTTTTAGCGAAGTTGATGAAATTGTGGAACTTTGTGGATCTCAGCCCAATGTTATTTAAAATAAACGGTTATTTCACTGATATTAGCCTACCGAAATGTAAGTAGGGTGTTAACGAAGTGCTCTTACTACTTAATCTGGTCACTGGTTGTTTAGATTTGAATGCCAATCAAGCCAATCACTAATAACCAAAAAGCAAAAAACAACTTTAATCGACTAGCTGACAAATGAGAGACAATGGTTTTCGCCACCATTCCACCTAATACAGCACTCGGACCGGCAAACAATACAACTTGCCAAAAAATATTAAAATCAATGACCAAGTGTTGCCAGATAGCCGACCAAACCGTAATAGCTGAAACAATAACGGCCGCTGCAACAGCCATATTAATATCAAATCGCCTGATGATAAGGTAAATAGCTAACAACTCTCCTACGCCAACTGAAAGCCAAGCCGTTAGTGCTCCTCCTACTAAGCCGACTAAAATCAAAGCCACCCAATCAGCAATTAGTAGTTGGCTACGCTCTCTCTGTGGTTTTAGGAAATAAACAGTAACAAGGATAAATAAACCAAGAAAAAGTGAAAACCAGCTAAAACTTTGGTGTAATGATGAAGGCGGGGATAATTCAAAACCATAAATGAGCCATATACCAAATATTGCAGCAATACCGGTAATACAAATAATCCTCTTAAATCCTTGCCATAAACGCAGCTCTGTTTTTTGAGTTTTATAATGATGCCACCAAGTGACAGCTCCTGCTGTCATGCCAAAACACTGAATGGCAAAACTTGTAGCGATAGATTGGACTTCAGTAAATTGAAGCTGATTAAACATTGGAATAAAAACAACACCGCCACCAGCCCCTGTAGTATTGGCAAAGATAGCGCCTAAAATACCCACCAGCGTAAACAAAACATAGTCGGCCATTTCAACAATGGTGATGGGTGCTAAAAAAAGCAGCAAACTCCAAAGTGCAATAAAAGCAAAAATAAAAAGTTGCTGTGAAAATCGAGTGGTTAACATAAAAATGCGACGTTCAACTATGTTTTTAAGACGGCTTGTTTACCAACAAAACTGCTAGCTTGTTCAGAGAGACATCGACCAGAAATATAATTAGTGCCCTGAGAATGATAAAGCAACCAACCTTGCGATGTTTGTTCGATCTTACTGATGTTTGACCATGCTATTTTACTTTCAACATAAAACGATTTACTGCAAACACTTTGTTCATCAATGGTTAGAGTCACTTCTGCATTTGCCGCTTTACTTAACATCTGCCGTGCTAACCACCAAGGCTTTCGAAAACGAATACTTAATGCCTCTATTGCTCCTAACGCGACAATAAACCACGCCGCATATGGATTTACTTCAGTAAATATCAAAACAGTCAAACCAAATAGCGCCAAAACAGCTGATTTGAAATAAACCGTTTTAGAGTTATCAACAATAACTGACTCATCAAAAGTTTCACTAAAGTGGCTTTTATCTAATATATAAGTGGTTGAATAGGAGAAAGCTGTGGTCATTGTTATCTAACATAAAGTAAAAGACTTAGTTTAACGAGAACTGGCTTGGCTTGAAAGCTATTTAAAATACCAACGGCACTTTCTATATAGCTTTAAATCTTAAACATACCCAGACGAATCATTAATTCAGTTTGTGAATTAACATGAACTTTATGAAAAACAGATTGTAGATGCGTTCTTAAAGTATTAATCGTTACACCAAGTGTCTGTGGTAATTCATTCATTTTATTATTTTTATGTAATGCTTTAAGTAATATGAGTTCTTTAGACGTTAACTGATACTCATGGGATATTAACGACCAATTCATTAATTGCTCAAAGCTCACAGTAATCAATATTTTGGCAATATCGTCACTAAAATAAATTTGTTGGCTTAGCGGTATAATTGAAATTAGGGCGTGACTGCCATTTTCATTGTCTAGGGTAAGGGTTTTAATATCAGATAAAGGCTGCTGTATCATTTGCTGTAATAATTGATGAAATCTTATATTTTCATACTGTTTATTTAATACCAAGTCATTATTCTCTATTTTCATGAAGTCACTGCTAACAAGTTGGTTAATCATAAATTGATTAACAAAAATAATTTTCCCTTGCTGATCATATAATATGACCCCCTTACTCGCTAAATTCGTTGTTTGCTGCAAGGACTTAAAAACATTCAATTCTGAGGTGTAGCTTAAGGATGACTTTAAAGAAATGAGTAAATGCGGTAGAAGATATAATAAGGTGATTAGCTCTTTATTGTTATATTTATGATGTTGTTCATTTTTGCTGACGGCAAAAATCATTTGATACATATTTTCATCATGAAAAATATTATTCTTACAGAAGTAACAATGGCTTGGTAAAGTAGATGAGGGTAAGGAAACATCAGAAAATAATTGTATACATCCATTTAAGCCGATTACATCTTTCCGCTGGCTAACTTTGGTACTTTGCAAAGGTAATGAAGAGTTAGGACTGTTTTTATAAGAATAGAATAAAAACTCTGATTTTTTTGAGTCTTCCAGACATAGTAAAACTTTATCTGAATGGGTGCTTAAAGCAACTTTATCAGTAAACATCGACCAATCATTAGTTAAATTGGCAGCATAAATACATTTTATGCATTCAGATGTATTTTTCCAGAAATCAAATTGATTACAACTTTCTTCCATTTGCCAAACTCCATTTGAATCGGTTAAGAAACTTCAAGTTATTCAAGTTTATTTAATTCATCAATATCTATGAGTCAGAATATTTAACAACTATTGACTCATATCCTCCCACTTCTTATTCTTGTTGAGCCTACAGTATAGTAGGCAAACATGAAGTTTTCATAGGTATTGATGAGTCTATTTTACTTACACTAGTCAGTAAAATTTAATAGATAAACATTATTGCTAATAAAAACAATTGTTATTTCAATATCTATTGGCATTATTTTTTTATGGCACAAAGGATGCACTTATCGCAGCAAATATCTTACCTTCTACAGTCAAGATATTTAGGAAGTAGAAACATCCAATAGCTAAGAAATAGCTAGAAAACGCTTTCTACTAAAACAATGGATTTTACAGTCGAGAATGCATGATGAAATATTTACAATTAACTTTAATCGCTGTGTCACTTTCAGCGGTAACTAGCACCCAGGCACTTACTTATAAATTTGTCGCTAATAACAATACAATTGAAACAGAGCTTTGCGTATTAGCTGGAAACAATGAGAAAAGTAAACTTAAACTAGTAATGAATAATTACTCGAAGAGTAATCGATTTATCGCAAACGCTATTAAGTGTAATAATATGATTATTGGCAACTTTGCTAGTAGGTATGAAGCTAATGATACTGCCAATTACTTAAATAAATATACTTTGCCTAGAAATAAAGGACCCGAAACTGAGGTGACAATTCAAGATATCGCCTCATTATCAATAAATTACAATCTGCCAGAGGAAGTAATTACCGTCTATGTGAACTAGCGTGGTTATTTTTTGATTGTTAATTACACTATATACCTAAGGTCATCCAATAGTTGCTCAAGCACACTTCACAGAGTGTTTGGCTGATAGTACGATTTTTAGTCGTTCCGGTATTAAAAGGTATTTTCTATGCTGAGATAGGCAGTATTCATCTTCATCCTGCCTATCTAATATTTTTTGCTGCGGTTATCTTTCTAAACAAGCTTGGGAAAAACCGATAGATTGTTGGTGCCCAGTAACTAAGACCTTTGCCAATAACCACTTCACTTTTATTGGCTTTAACTGCGTTAATTATTTTTGAAGCACACTCCTCTACACCAATACCTTCTTTAATTGACTTAGCTACTCTGCCATAACTTTTACCATCTTCAGTCATGGCATTAACTGAAATATTAGTCTGTACAAAGCCAGGACAAATCGTTAACACTTGTAATCCATTACAACTTTCTTCTGCACGTAAACAGTCCATATAACCAATAATTGCATGTTTAGATGCGCTATAACCTGACATACTTTGGCCACCAACTTTACCCGCTACTGAAGAAACTGTAACTATCATGCCTACCTTAGCTGAAAGCATTTTGGGTAAAACACATTGAGTTAATGCAATGGTTCCGAAATAATTCACTTCCATAACTTGCCGCTGAACACTTAAGTTGGTATCTCGCGCTGTTCCTCGTTGGGAAATTCCGCCATTATTAATTAAAATATCAATGGTATTTGATTCTATAGTTGTTTCAACCTTAGCGGCAAGATTTTCAGGCTCACTTAGGTCTAGAGGTAATACAATATGCTGTGTACTATTAACCAGCTGGCTTTTAAGTGATTGCAATTTTTCTTTATTTCTCGCTGATAGAATTAATTTAGCTCCTTGGCGAGCACACTCTATTGCAAGAGCTTCACCAATTCCTGAAGATGCACCGGTAATCCATATTGTTTTCTTATTAATATTCATCCCTACCTCTCACTTAATCGGGTTACTATTGTTATTGTTGTTGCCACTACTAGGGGATTGAACTGATGAATACATCTATCTACCATGTTCATCAACTTTTTGGGGTTCTGTATTAGTACTGGGGTTTTCTGTCACTTTATTCTCAATAATTTTATTAAGGTAGCGATCAATCGTATTTTTAGCAGAAGCGGTCAATCCCCCTTTCCCATGTTGCTCTTTTAACAAGGTTTCAACTTGAGCAAAGAGCTGATCAACATTCACGTCTGGCTTAGTTGATTGACCTTCTAGAGGTTTTAAATTTTTTGTAGGTTTATTTTGGCTACCAAATAGGTTTAACCATTGATCGCTTTGATGACCAAAAACCATTAATTTATGAAAGTAACTTTGTGACAATGAGTGGTTTTTAAAAATATCTATCAGCGCACAAATAATTGATACCGGGCTTAATAGAAGATCGCGCACGGCATCCAATGCCAATTTAAATTGAAAAATTAATGTATCACGAATTAACGTCCAACGTGCTATTTCTGGCTCTTGCATGTGTTATCCCTAATAACAAATATCACTGAAGAGCCATTAAAGCACTTTAAGCAGGTCGTGTTAATCTTTCATCGATATTTCTCTGGATAACATCAACAAATGTGCCGCACTCCAACTAAAATTAGTTGCTCCCTGCACAACGCCTGTTTCAGGGTTGTAATTTTCCCGTATTGCGCCGTTAGCCATTAGGCCTTGAGCATTTTTAAATAATTTTCCTGAAAGTTTTTTAGCTTGCAGAGTAAAGCCGTAATTGTTCAATGCCGTTAAACCAAAGTAAAGTTGATCTAACCATACTCTGCCACGCCAATATATGTCTTGGTTATAAGCAGGATTGGATTTTGAGGCGGTGCCCAAAGGAATAAGGGTATTAAATTCATCAACGTTCATCATGTTATCTTTTACTTTTTCTGCCTGCTCTAGTCCTGCAACCTTCGCCCATAAGGGACTCCAACCTTCAGGCCCTCTTCCTCTTTTAGTTAATAATTTCCCTGTACATTCAGTTGTATTTATTTGGAGATCAGATGTTATTTGTCGATCATAATAAAAACCCGATTCATCATCAAAAAAGCAATGATTAATTCGTTTTGCCAATTGCGTAGATTCTTGTAAGTAAACAGCCGACTCTGAGGATTTATTTAACAGTTTTGCCATTTTCGCTAACAAGGCTTTTTCTTGTGATAAATAAGTATTTAATTCAACAGATTCTTGATCGATTGAGAAACCAAGCAATTCACCTTTGGCATTGGTATTTTCGAAAAATAGCACTTGCCAGTCTTTTCTTGCTTGTTTGATATTTCCTTGATAATTTTCATTTGCATAAACGGTTAACTGCTCTGCATTGATAAAACCAAAACGTGCAGCATTATCCATGCCTGACTCCCAGCCAGCGCCATGTTGAGCACCAATATCTAGATGGTTATATTCTCCATCACTAATCACTTTTTGATATAAAGCCATACCTGAACACTGATAAGATTGATTCGCACTATCTGCATCTCTATTAACTTCCAACTGACAGTTACTGATGACTTCTGGAAGAACATCTTGTTTCGAATAGTTAACTTTAAAACTGATATTGCCATTGGCGTCATTATGGCTCGGATGTTTTGTTGCGCCATACTCGACTAAACCATTTCTATTATGATCGCGATTACGATACCACCACTGATGATATGCTCGAAGCTTAGGATACATTTCCTCAATAAATGTAACATCTTTAGTTATTGAGTAAATTTGCCATACAGCCCAACTTGCCAGTGGTGGCTTAGTGTTACGTTCATTCCAATTACCACCATCACCACCTCTGACTTTTTCTTTGTTATAAAAAATAGCATCAATTACCATTCCGTGATCTTGTGGTCTAACGGGATCATTTTTTTGCACTTGGTAATCAAACATTGCGCGAATATTATTTTTTGCCAAGTCAGGATTAACACTAGCTAAAGCATAAGCATGTTTCCAACTATCCCACGCCCAAACACCATTGAACCAACGTGCAGTTACCGACGGCGTAACGCTGTCATGCAATATACTACCCGCTGCACTTCGCCAATTTCCGATCAGAGTTTCTATGGATTTAACAATGATTTTTTCCTGATTGGCATTAGCATCGACACCAGTTAAGGCATTTTTCAAATATCTCTGCCAACGTTGTTTAGATGAGTCTAAATAGACTTCTGGTTTGGCTAATATTTGCTTAATCAGTTTTTTCTCTTTAACCACTTCATTAATATTATGAAGGTAGCTGTGACTGGTATATATCGATGTATCGGCATTTGCTTCAAGAACAAATTCACTGTTTGATGTATAACGCGAGTTTTTAATAATCGTTGAGCTTTTTACCGATCGAGCAATACGATATTCAGAGGTATCGCTCGTCATAACGTTCCAAGTCGATCTGACTTCGCCAAAAGAAAAAACAATCGCTTCGTTATTAAGGGAAACTTGAGCGTTAAATTCAGGGAAGGCCTGTTCAATGGTTTGCTTTTCTGAGAGTTGCTTTAATAACTCACCTTGCCAAACTACTTTGATTTTTTTAGCTTTTTCCGATTTGTTTTTAATATGCGTTTTAACCAATGCACTGCGATTACTCACAAATCGTAGCGATAACTCAACAGTAAACTCTTCAAATTCATAACGTTGAATTAATAGGCCTGGTTTTGACTTAATAACATGTTTTGCATTTGAAAACTCTAAATCAACATTCGATGATAAATCAGAAATCATCATTTTTTCTAACTGTTCAGCAATAAATAAACTGTATTCTTGGGCAATGATCATTGGTCCAGTAAACGTACCATAAGCGGCTTTATCTGCTGGAAGTAGAAATCCATGCCATGCCCCTAAATCTAGTAAAGGGTTGAATTTTTGATTTTGATATTTGTCATAATCTTTACTTTTTTTAGGCTGACCAAATCGGTTAATGATGTTGTCAAATTGGTCAACGTTAATTTGATCGATATCACTTGGTTTACTTTCTGTTAAAGAAGCTGACTCATCATTAGTTAGCGCCAAAGCATTTACTTGCACACCTGAGAACACTACCAAAGATAACATTGTAAAAACAAACGAACTAATCCCAAATTTATGCATTATCATTAACCATTCCTTCACTGAATTTTGAAAAAGTATTTTGTATATTATTACATTTGTAGTATAAATAGCACAAGAATATCATTTAATGATAAATAAACGAGATGATCCATACACTTTTGTTAACACTTACTAGAAGCTAACGATGAAAAAAGCCCATATATGGCTACGTGCCGAAACTAAACCTCAAGAGCAAAGAACCGCCTTAACACCTAACAACGCAAAACAACTGCTTGATGCTGGCTTTGCGGTTACTGTAGAGTCTTCACTACAAAGTATTTTTTCTGATCATCAATATAAAGAAATCGGCTGTGAGTTAGTTCAACAAGGTAGCTGGGTCGACGCGCCAAAAAATGCCATAATATTGGGCTTAAAAGAGTTACCTGAAGCAACATTCCCTCTAATACATCAACATATTTATTTTGCTCATGCTTATAAAGAGCAGCAAGGGTGGCAACCATTGCTTTCACGTTTTGATCAAGGTAATGGTAAATTATACGATTTAGAATATCTTGTCGATGAAAACAATCGCCGCGTTGCCGCTTTTGGTTATTGGGCAGGTTTTGCAGGTGCTGCTTTAGCCACCTTAGCTTGGGCAAACCAGCATGGTGGCATGCAGCCTCCTTTGAAAGACATTAATGCATACTCAGATAAATCACAGTTAATGGCTACCTTGTCTCAAGCAATTAGCAAGGTAGCTGTAAAACCAAGAGTAATCGTTATTGGTGCAAAAGGACGAAGTGGTAAAGGTGCTGTTGATGTTGCCAAAGAGTTATCTATTGAAGTAGTCGAGTGGGATTTAGCTGAAACTCAAAAAGGTGGTCCATTCCCTGAACTCAATGATTATGATATTTTAGTTAATTGTGTGTTTATAAGTGGCGCTGCTGCAGATGGTAGTTCACCTGCGTTCCTTAACCATGAACTTTTATCGTCAAAATCGCGTAAACTCGCTGTTATTACCGATGTAAGCTGCGACCCCTACGGTGCCTATAACCCTTTACCTATTTATAAAGAGTGCACTACATTTAAATCACCATGTTTAAGCATTATTGAAGGCGAGTCGCCATTAAACTTAATTGCCATTGATCACCTGCCGTCTCTTTTACCAAAAGAAAGCAGTGAAGATTACGGTCAGCAATTACTTAAATATTTATTATCACTTGGCAACACATCACAAGGTGTTTGGCCAAAAGCATTAGCATTATTTCAGCAAAAAGTTGCTGAAACTAAATTATAAAATAGGTTTAACATGACAAATACAATCCATTGGCTCGGCGCTGGTTTATCTTCAATACCGGGTATTAAACGTTTGGCACAAGGCCAGCATCCAATTATTGTTTGGAATAGAAGTTTAAGCAAAGCGCAAGCAACTTTAGCTGGCATTGAAGATGAAAATTCTCAACCTGTAAAGGTGCAACAGCTTGATTGGAGCACGCTTGAATCATCAATCAATAAAGGTGATGTTGTTGTTTCTATGTTACCAGCAACTAAGCACATTGAAGTTGCCCAACTTTGTTTAGCTAAAAATGCTCATTTTGTTTCAAGTAGTTATATCTCTCCTGAAATGGCAGCGTTAAATGAGCAAGCAAAAGCATTAGAGTTATCGTTTGTTAACGAGGTGGGATTAGATCCAGGTTTAGATCATTTATTAGCACATTTGTTAGTGGATGATTACCAAAACAGCGAAAGTTTCTCAACTGACAACCAATTATCTTTCCGGTCTTACTGTGGTGGTTTTCCAAAAGTTGCTAACGACTTTAAATATAAATTTAGTTGGTCACCATTAGGGGTTTTAAAAGCCTTAAAATCTCCTGCCAAGTGGCTTAAAAATGGCGTTCCTGCAACGTCGCAAGCACCTTGGGAAGCACTGAGCGATTACACTATTGCCTTGTCCGAGGGAAGTGAGACGTTTCAAGCTTACCCTAATAGAGATTCATTACCATTTTTACAACAATATGGTTTTAATGAAAACTGGACCGTCGACGAATTTGTACGCGGAACACTACGTTTAAAAGGTTGGTCAACGGCATGGCAGTATTTGTTTGATGAAATAGCTGAACTTGCAGCAAGTAACAAGTCTGCTGATGAAATTGAACAACGCTTAACCGTTATCAGTCAAGAACTAGAGCAAAAGTATAGCTATGACGACAATGAACCAGATCGTGTAGTTTTAAGTGTTGATTTAGTCGCTAAGAATGCGGGTGGGGAAGTATGGCATAAAAGCTATTTACTTGATGCATGTGGTAACGAACAAGGCCAAGCAATGGCAAGGTTAGTATCTATTCCAGTTAGTTTAGCTATAGAGTCTGTTTTAGCAAATAATAGCCCAATAGGTGTAAGTGCAGCTCCACATCAACCAAAAGCAATACAGCCTTGGTTAACTGAGCTAGGAAGTTTAGGTGAAGAGTTTCATCTTAAAGATCACTTAGCTTAGCTAACTTTAATACAGTTATAGCGTTATACCTACAGTGAAAACTATAACTGTTGTTGATAATAAACCACCTGCATATCGCCCATTGGGGCTTTATACAGGTGGTTTTTTACATAAGTTAACCCAATTTTTTTCATCACGATTATTGACGCATTATTTTCTTCATCGGCAATTGCACTTATTTTCATCACGCTACTGTCTTGTTCAACAACTGACTTAACTGCTAACGCTGCTTCAGTAGCAAAGCCTTGTCCCCATGAACTTTGTAAAAATCGCCAACCAATTTCTAAGTTATTAAGCTCAGGGTTTGAAGTAAAAAACTCCATTGGCCTTATCAAAATCCAACCAATAAATGATTGATCTGCTTTAACGGTTACTTTCCATAATCCCCAGCCGAATGTTGGATTAGAGAATGCTTTCACTCTTGGTATAAAAACATCAACTATTTCTGTCATAGATGATGCTTTACCACCATTTATATAGCGCATTACTTCTGGGTCTTGATCTAATTGATACAATAATTCCACATCATCTTCAGTCATTAATTCGTAACTAAGACGCTCAGAGTCATTAATTTCCATCTCATTTCTCTTTTTAATATCAATCACTTCAACTGACTAATCGAAAATAATAGCTAAAAACAAAAAACCGCAAAAACAGGATTTTGATGCTACAACAAGCAGCATTCAAAAAATGTTTTAACGGTTTTTAAAATTATAAAGTTGTTTGTTATGCTTCTTACGAAGTTAACTCAACAGATTCAATCACTTCATATTCATAACTAAACGCTCTTAACGCTTTGCCTGAATCAGTAATAAATTCTACTGTCGTTGAACGAGGGTGAATTAAGACTGCTTCAAATTCTTCGCCCGCAGAACAACCATGATCAAAATTCTTTTCTATATCAGCTGTTAACTTTATTTGCATACTAAATAAACACTTATTCTAAATTTAATTGCGCGTATTATAGCAGAAGATTTAGCCACTGTATAAAATTTAATTGTCGTCGTCCTATACAAAAAATTAAAGGGTGAAAATATTTTCTTCTTCTATACTTAAATACATTCTTTGCAGTTAAAAGTAAAACATATGGAACAAATGCCATCGACACAATATGAACGCCGCCACTCTACACCACAAACGAATGTACTATGGGCTCATCTCAACGCCTCTCAACAAGCGGCAGTAAGCTCTTTATCCCACTTTGGTTACGAGCTTTGCTACATCCGTACCTATGACACTGAAGAAACAGTTATCCTTAAACTTGGTGATCAAATCGCTACTATCGATAAAGAAGGCAATATAGACCCCAGCCCATCTATTAAAATGAGAAGTTAACTAAATTATTATGATTCATATCAAGAAGGAATACTCACTTACAAGGTATAATATCTATGCCTTTAATAAATGAGTAATCAAAATTGGATAATGTCATTCACGCTAAAAAATCACTATTACAAAAAATTTCAAAAGTCACTGGCATAATTAGTTTTGTCATTGCCATAGTTGGCATGCTGTTTTTAATTTTTATTGGTAGCGACTTAGGTGATGTTTATAAAGCAAGTGCAGGTGCTACCACTTTCTTCTTTTTTATGGTTGGTCTAGTATTAACAACTATGGGCAATACTAATTTACCTGATTTAAAAGTATCGGGCGACGCTAAAGATTAAATTAGATTAAATTAGATTAAACAGTTTTTTCAAACTAGCATACTCCCTCACCGGTGAACACGAGTTAGCTCAAATGTTCATCGCTTTCAATTTTTTCGAGTGCTATTACACAAATATTATTAAATACTCTTCCCTATTTTATAAATGACTAACGTTTTTTATTCAAGCCCTTATCTACTAATCTTGCTTCAATATAAGGGTTTAGATTAGGAAAGCGATTACAAACAATACGACCTCCAAATAATCCACTGGCGATAACAAGTCCTTGATTAAAGCTATTACTACAATTCACTTCGCTAGGTTTAACTAGTGGCTTTTCTTTAAGTGAAGCAACAGATGGCGTAATAAAATTTTTAGCCTGTGCGTATCTTTGATAGTTTTCAATGCCGCTCTGTGCAGAATGCATGCCTGAGAGTTTCGATTTTAGTTTGTCTAATGAGTCTTTAGCTGAAAAATTAGTTTTAGCTTTAGAAATAATTTGAGCTGATGGCCTGGGATCAACATCCGTTAGGACCGGTTGTGGAGTTTTTGCAATTTGTTCTACTTGTTCTACTTGTTCTACTTGTTCTACTTGTTCTACTTGTTCTACTTGTTCTACTTGTTCTACTTGTTCTACTTGTTCTACTTGTTCTACTTGTTCTTCAGTATTGGGTTTTGGCGCAACATAAAGATAGCTTTTAATTGCCTGAATCTCACTTTGGGGACTTTGAACAACTTTGACATCCAATGACATAAAAAATAGAAGTAAAACGACAACGCCATGTAGCACTGCCGAGATAATCAGGCTTGTGTAATTTCCTTTTAGCACAAATAAACATCTATAAAAATAAGTGAGGTTTTCAATAGACCTTAAGACTTTAAATAAGTTCAGAGAGCTACATCAATAACTCCCCCTCACAGAAAATAAGACTAAACTCTTCGCCACAACGCCCTACTTATCATTCTCACCTTAGTTGGTAATTTCATCCGTTTTAAGTTCGTGGCAATAATGCCCTTAGTGAAGCGTGTTTTTTTCGAGTAATCAATATTTACATCAAGCACTACAGGGGTATTTTGTTCTGACAATGAGATGGCTAATTTTATTTTCTCTTCAATTTCACTATTATTTTCAAGACGAATATACTGACAACCACTTGCTTCAACTAGTGCTTTTAACCTTAGATTAGGTAATACAGTGCAAGTTTTTTTATTATAGGGCACATTTTGCGCTTGTGATATTTGTGCTAATTCACCATCACTAAAAATGGTGAATATTGCACCAACATTCAGTGCCGATGCGGTAAACAACTCGGTTTGTGTCATTAAAAAAGCACCATCACCAATAATGCCCACCACTTGATTCTCTGGGTTGGCTAATTTTGCGCCAATTACCGCAGGGGTTGCATAACCCATACAATTGAAATCTGTAGGGCTAAAAAAGTGCTTAGGCAGATAACATGGCATTAACTCTGCGGTTAAAAAAGTATGGTTGCCATCATCAGCAATAACAAAGGCGTCATCATTAATTGATTGTCGTAGCTGTTGAAAAAACGCTGCGGGATTAATTCTATCACCACTATTATGTGCCAACCACTCATCAAGATATGCTTGTTTGTCTTGTTTAATACTTTGTTTTATTTCCTGTTCACTTTTCCCTTGTATTGCCGCCTGTTCTAATTTTTCTAATAAGGCGGTAAGCACTAAACTAGCATCTCCTTCTATTGTTACTTTTGCTTGATAATTGGCATTAAATACCTGTTCATTAATATCAATATGAATAAGGTTTTCAGGTACTGTTACGCCAAAGCTACCTGTGGCAATTTCAGCAAACCTTGTACCTATTGCTAATAAACAATCACAAGATTTAAAGGCATTAGTCGCTGCAGGTACTGCTGCAGGGCCAAACCCCATACCAGTATGCAAAGGGTGTTTTGCTGAAAATGCACTTAAGCCTTGCAGTGTTGTTGAAACAGGAGAGTTTAATAGCTCAGCAATTTTTGTTGTTATCTCAACAGCTTCTACTCCGCCCCAGCCAACAAATATACCTGGATTTTTCGCCTTAGCTAATAACTCAACAGCTTGTTCAAGTTCTTTATCAATACTAACAAGCAATGACTTTGATGGTTTTTTATAAACAGGTAAGGTAGATACATCACCTTTATCTAGTTGCAGGTTTACCGGTATTTCAACAAAAACGGGACCCGGCTCACCTTCATTTGCGATCGTAAACGCCTCAAAAAGTGTGCTCACTACATCTTCATGACGAGTAACTTTAAAGGTTTTTTTAGTAATAGGGTTCATCATTTGATGTTGGTCCATATCATGAAGCTGATATGAAAATTCAGAGTCTGTTCTTACCCCACCACTGATAACCAGCATAGGAATACCATCAAGGGAAGCTTCACCTATGCCGCTGGCGGCATGAGTAGCTCCCGCCGCAGGTACAATCACTAACGTGCCAATGCCATCACTACTGCGACTGACTGCGTCAGCCATAAAAGCTCCGCAGCCTTCATGAGTCACTAATACCGGTTCAATACTGTCAGATTGAGCTAATTCATCATAAATTTCAGTGTTATGGACACCAGGAATACCAAAGGTGAATTTAACATTAAGTTGCTCTAATGCGTAACGAACTAACCAAGCTGCTGTTTTTTTCATTTATGACTCTCTTTTTTGTTAATTATTGCCTGTGCTGCATTTCTCGCCGTTAAAATACATGCGGATAAAAATGTACCTTCAAGTGATCTAAAACCATTAGCGCCACCACCACCAAAACCAGCGGCTTCACCAACACAATACAAACTATTTAAGGGTTTGCCTTGTTGGTTTAATACTTGGCTAGATAAATTGGTTTGCATACCACCAAGACTTTTTCGGCTGATAAGTTGCAGCTTAATAGCAATTAATTTTTCTTTAGTATTTGCCGAAATAGGCGCAGGTTTACAGGTTCTTAGTCGATCCGGTTGCCATTGCCTTGCATGGTTTATTCGTCTAATTTGATCATCATTTTGAAGATTTTTATTTGATGAAAAAGCTTGGTCAAAGGCTTCAATTTCACCCTTGAGCTGTTGAGGGTTAATATAATCTTCATCGGTTAACTCATTCATTTTAGCAGTTAACTCCTCAATAGAGTCAGCACAAATAAAATCTTCACATTCATCTTTTAACTGATTAACTAACCGCTGATTACCAAAAACAATCTCTTTTAAAAAGCTAAATAATTTTTTATTTTTTATTGACGGATTATGCACAGAGCCAGAGACCGCCAACTCTTTTGCAGCGATTTTCCAGTTAAGTATTTGCCAAGTCCAAGACTTTTCTTGCTTTGCCACCAGCTGGCACAAATAATTGGTATCAAAGCCCGTCACTAAAGGCATAGGCCCTATTCTTTTTCCTTGATGGTTAAGCCATAAAGCTGATTTGCAAGGAATTAAACTTAAACCATGCCCGTCAAATTCGGCCTGAGGATGGTTAATACCTGCTGCATAGTTCCACATTTTGTCTTGATGCGTCATATTGCCGCCTAAGCTCTGAATATGATCATGCAACATACCATCAGAAATTGGATTTGCACCATTTAAAATATCCTCCGGCGGCTTACCCCACGGTTTATGCCAATTATCTTTGACTCGCTTAGTGCTACCATTTATACCACCACAGGCAATCACCACTTGTTTAGCATTGATAGTAAAAGTACCTGACTGATCATTTTTCTCATCAAGTACTTCAATACCAACAATTGTATTATTTTCAGCTATGGTTTTAATGACTTTATGCTGATGATAAAGTGTCAGTTCACCTTGCTCAATAAAAGGCTGAAGTTTAGCAATAACCTTTTCAACTAAGCCCCAACCTGTGCCCCATAAAACATGATATCTAGGCACTGAATTTCCGGGCACAAAAAGCCCACGTTCTACCCAATTAACCGCAGGTAAAAACTTAAGCCCTAAGGCATTTAACCATTGATATACTTTATCGTTATTACACTCAGCATATTCTTTTGCCCAAGCTTTTGGCCAGTTATCATCTTGGTCAAACTCAGCAAAACTGTGCCAGTCTTTTAATAGCAATGCAGAATTATCATCAATGTTCATTCGCTTTTGCTGCTTGGTTCCCGAAAGTGCCATACCGCCAAAAGCCCACCTAGCAAGACCACCTAAGCGATCTTTAGTATCGCGATCAACAATAATTACATTTTGACCATGCTCGAGCAGCTCAAGTGCAGTGACTAAACCAGCGATTCCTCCACCGGCAATAACGGTATCGCAATGAATAAAGTCTAATTCACATTTTTGTTTTTTATCCATCTCTTTACCTATTAAGATAAACTGTTAGCATAACCATCATTGAATATTGCGCTGACCGCAGCCATCTGGCTATAGTAAAAATTACCCAATATGAAAAAAATGACCCCAGACAACTTTATTAGCCAACTGTATCGACAATCGTCATTAATTCCACTTGAAGAGTTTTCAACATGGGCGTTAAATTTATTACAACAAGTCATTCCATTTGATGGCGCCGTTTGGGCAACAGGACATGTATCAACCCAAACTTTTCACACTCAAGCCAATATTGATGTGCCTGAAGAGATATTTGTACAATTAAAAAAGCATTTAGCCATTAACCCTATCTTTGAAAAACTCCTGTTAAATGAAGGTGGCGCGGTTGATATGCGCGATGTACTGGCTGATAAAGAGTTTTATCAATCTGATTTGTATCATCAATGTTTTAAACCCTTCTCAATTGAACGTATTTTAAGTTCTATTCACATTGACCAGCGTAGCGGTATTTTCACGCTGTTAAGCTTGTATCGCTATCATCGTGACGAGCCTTTTAGTGTTGAAGAAAAACAAATACAAAATCGTTTGCTTTATCATTTACTCTGCGCAGCTTCACATCGACAGCTACTGGCTTTAACACAAAAGGATGAGCAAGAAGATTATTCAAGCAAAAGTGCTATTTGTGACAATGCCGGTATTTATCATTGTGTCGATCCTAGCTTTTTAGATATCCTTGAAAGTCACCTTAACCAACCAAACTCGCAGAAATTCCCTTTTGAAATTAAAGAACAGCAAGTACAATTCACTGAAGGAAACTTGCAGTTTGAGCAACAAAAACATGGCGACTTGTATCGTTTAACGGTTAGAGTGCAACATAAACTAGACCTACTGAGCGAAAGAGAAAAACAGGTGGTTGAAGGCATATGCCAAGGAAGAACCTTTAAACTTATAGCCCGTGATTTACGATTATCACCATCAACCGTTTCAAACCACCTTTATCGTATCTATCTAAAATTAGGTATTCATAATCGCAGCGAGCTGGTAGCAATAGCGAATAAGATTAACCAATAAGACTAACTGACCATAAAAACAGCTACTGTATATAAAAACACCAAAGATAAGCAATTATAACAATATAAAGACTCTATTTTATTGACTAGCCTGCTCGGACTGTACAAAACAACAGTTAAAAGATATTATCTTAAAGACAACACTTAACCACTAATACTAAACCATTAAATGAAATTATATATAGCTGAAAAACCCAGTTTAGGCAGAGCAATTGCAGCAGCCCTTCCTAAACCTCAAAAAAATCAGCAAGGTTATATAGACTTACCTAATGGTGATAAAGTCACTTGGTGCATTGGTCATATTCTTGAGCAAGCTCAACCTGAAGCATACGATGAAAAATATAAAAAATGGCATTTTGAACATTTGCCTATTTTACCCGAACAATGGCAATTAAAAGCGAAAAGCCAAACTAAAGCGCAATTAGCTGTTATCAGAAAGTTAGTCAAACAAGCAGATGAAATTATTCATGCCGGCGATCCTGATCGAGAAGGACAGTTACTGGTTGACGAAGTTATCGATTTTCTAAAAGTGAGTAAAACGAAAAAAGCTAACGTTCAGCGATTATTAATCAGTGATTTAAACATTTCTGCCGTCAAACGTGCTTTGCAAAACCTTAAAGCTAATAGCGAATTTATGCCGTTGTCGATATCAGCACTTGCTCGCTCCCGCGCAGATTGGCTTTATGGCATCAACCTAACTCGCGCTTATACTCTGCAAGGACAAAAAGTAGGCTTTAAAGGAGTGCTATCTGTTGGTAGAGTACAAACGCCTTTATTAGGGTTAGTTGTTCAACGTGGCCTTGATATTGATAACTTTCAATCAAAGCCTTTCTATCAGGTCTATGCTCACCTACAAACAAAAGATAATGAATTCTTCATCGCTAAATGGCAACCTAGTGAGCAGTGCAAGCCTTACATGGATGATGAAAATAGAGTATTAGTTAAAAGCCTTGCAGAAAATGTCATCACCCGAATTAACAACCAACCAGCAAAAATCAAAACTGCAAGATACGAGCAAAAGAAACAATTTTCGCCACTACCTTATAATTTATCATCATTACAAATAGACGCTGCCAAACGTTTTTCGATGAACGCAAAGTTAGTACTGGATGTTTGTCAGTCCCTTTACGAAAAACATAAATTAATCACCTATCCTCGCAGTGATTGCCGGTTTTTACCAAATGATCATTTCAAACAAGCTCCCAGCATCATAAAAATGCTATCATCGGGCAGTTCAACCATTGCTACTGCCGCTAAAGGAGCGGATAGCAAAATAAAAAGTAAAGCTTGGAATGATAAAAAGGTGAGTGCTCATCATGCGATCATTCCCACAGAAAAATCATCATTAAAAATAAACCTAAACTCTTTTGAAAGTAATGTTTATCAATTAATTGTTCGCCAGTACTTAGCGCAGTTTTATCCTCCTTACCTTTACCATCAAACCAGTATAGATATTGAAATTGCTGGAGGATTATTCAAAGCAAATGCTAAAAGTCCTGTTGATAGTGGTTGGAAAATTTTATTTAATGGCGCTAACAGTGCAAATAAAAATTCATCAAGTAAAAAAAACATAACAAAGAACGTCGATGCTGAGCAGTTACTTACCGAACAGCACCTGCCGCAGCTTAAAGCTGGTGATAATTTACATTGTCAGCATGGCAAGCTTATTGAAAAAAACACCCAAGCGCCTCAGTACTTTACCGATGCAACCTTGTTAGCTGCCATGACAGGTATAAGCCGATTTGTTAGTAACAATAACATCAAAAAAATATTAAAAGAGACCGACGGTTTAGGCACAGAGGCAACACGAGCCGGCATTATTGATCTTTTATTTAATCGTGGATTTTTAATACGCCAAGGCAAGCAGATTCATGCAACAGATGTTGGTAAGGGGCTAATTGCTGCACTGCCCGATGTTGCAACAAAACCTGATATGACCGCGCAATGGGAAGCAACCTTAAATGCCATTAGTGAAAAACAAAGTAGTTATCAAAACTTCATGTCTCCGTTAGTAGATACCTTACATAATGTTATTAAAATTGCTAGCGAGCACTTACCTACCCAACTAAAAGGCTTAACCACAGCCAATAAAAAGGTGCCTTATAAAAAGCGCCGTTATGCTAAGAAAAAATAAAAACAGTATTTAACTTCTTTTATTTAATTCTCTTCAGCCCTTAACTTTTCAATAATTTTTTTAGCCACTAGAGCCGAGGATAAATAATTTTGCCCAGTAATCACTCGGCCATCAACTTCTACGTGAGCTGTATTTCTTGGACTATAGTTAAAATCACCACCATGTTGTTCAATTGTTGCTGTTATTAAAAATGGAAATTGCTTAA
>Ga0209707_1000135_pt1 | contig 49824 bp, 42 predicted proteins | sample EN4Hudsemesocosm_FD_184630 | JGI IMG/M metagenome (GOLD analysis project Ga0209707, IMG submission 184630) | Methane-oxidizing microbial communities from mesocosms in the Hudson Canyon - EN4B Hudson Canyon (SPAdes) (version 2) | ecosystem: Environmental > Aquatic > Marine > Cold seeps | place... | reverse complement strand
CTTTAACCCTACTGGCAATAACGCATTTTTTTGGCAACCAAAAACAATGTATTTATTGAGAATATTATAATACGATCCCGGAGATGTTCGGTATGGACCACCTTGGCGAAGATCCAGAGGCAAAGACAATTCTTTTTCTTTTCTTAACTTTTCCTGTTCCGCTAAATACTTTATCTTCTGGCCTATACCGTCTCCAAATAAATATTCCTGTATAACTTCGGCTTCAGTTAGTATTTTGATAGCATCAAATCGTTGATCGCGCTTTGTTAGCCATTTTTCATGACCATCAGTTATCAAACGCTTATCGCTGTGTGATATTTCTACAGGTAATTTATAAACCCCTACTTGGTAGTCAGGGCTTTCAATTAACTCATAAATTTCTTCATTGGACATGATAGACGGTGCTTTGACATTAGCTCTACCTACTACCTCATTCATATCAGCAACAGCTACTTCTGGTTTGTATGGGTTAATCACACAAACTCGTAGTGAAACCTTCTTTTTGATGCTAAAAATGCGCATATTTTTATGAATCATTTCAATAACTCCACTGGGCGACAAAGGAATAGTTTTTGAGACAAATCGAGTTTTAATATGCGGTGTAAAGCAACATGCTTGAATATGGTTTGACTACGTTTAAAGTCTAATGACATTACTTTGCCAGTATTTAAGATGTGCTTTTTCAGTGATGAAAAGGGATTTCCTATCCAAAAATCTTCAAATATTTCAACAAACTCTAGTTTTTCACTATCAGAAACAAGGGCTGTAGCTTCGGTAGTAAACCAATCAATATTCCATGCAAGCTCTTTGGTAGCATCTTGCTCAGTAATTACAGCATATTCGCCAACATGTCTTTCACTATAAACTTGTTCAATATGCAGCTTTTGCCAGACTCGATAATGCTTTTCCTGCTGATGACCATCATCATCGATCATCCAGATTTGATCCGAATACTTAAAGGAATAAGTTGATTTCGTAACTTCCCCTGTACCAAAATCAACTGTATGAGCAACCAAGTCGCTCGACATTACGTGTGCAGTATTTGTCTCCCAATTTCTAGGGTGGATGTAGCCAAGATCCTCCGCTATTTCTAGTGTTTCGTTTAGGTCTAACGGAACCTGCTCATCAATTTGAATAGTTTCAGGACGCCACATCAATATTTTATACGCTCGCCTTTCACCATCACTGAGCAAATGAACTTTTCGTTTTTGTTTAGGACATTTATGTAAGTGACGCCTGCCTACTTTGTTAACCTGTTTAACAGTGACCCAAGGAATATGAATATCATCGCTAGCAGCAAGTGATTCGTTCCACTTTTCAATTTTTGCTATTACTTCTTCTGTGATTACTGGCTGTTTCATCTTAATCACCAATGATTGAGCGTAATAAAGTGAGTGGAAGTCGGGAAGCTTGTTTCGGTGTGAGTTTAGGATCGAAACGAGCTTGTATAGATAAATGGTGCAACAATGATAGAATTTTTATTAGTGCGGGATACTTGGTAGCGTTTGCCGGGATAACTATACAGCCCACATTGTTGATGTGAACTAATGTTTCAAGCTTATTGGCTAATACTGATATTCCCCCTCTGCTAGCCAATTTCGGTATTGATATGTACTTTACAACTAAGCAGTGAGAGTTCAATGCGTCAATGCAAAACCCTTTGATGGTTGAAAACGACTCAGCTTTCAGTTTTAAATTTATCTTACGTTGATTTGATTTCATTTTAAGCTAGCTAATTTAGAGTTCATTAAAAAATTATTAGCTATAAAAATTAAAAAATCAAGAGTTACACCAGGCCAAGTCACTGATTTAAAAGGAATTAATAAACATTAAAATATATAGATATTATAATATTTATTAATTTTTAGAATTGGAACTCATTGATATTTAGGGCAGTTTTATTCAAATATTTTTGGAGATATTTTAAGGTAAATTATTGTTACTATGCTGGAGTGGTCTTTTTGAGCTTTGAAAATAAATTTAATTATTTTTGTTTTTTAGGAAGAAAACATAAGAAACGGTTAAATTTTCATGTTTTGTCGAGGATATATCTAACTTTTAGGATCGGTTCGTAGTGTCGTACCTGTTGAGAAATTAGTACGAACTACGTTCCAAGTTTTACTGATAAGAGGAATAGAAGATTAAGTTAACTATCATTCACTTCTTTTTTAAGAATATACTCCCCATCTTTGAATATCTTAATATTAGCCTTTTTCAATTCATAACTATTTAATTCATCTACACTCATGCTGGTGGCAACTATCACTTGTCCCCCAGAGTCCAATAAAGAACTAGACTTATCTAATAGAGATGCAAAGCTAGATTTATCAGTCTCATGCTGCCTAGGTTCATCAAAAACTACAAAACCTCCGTGTTTCACACTACTTTGACTGATACCTAACTCTAATAGTGCAAGGGTGTAGGACCATATTATTCGAATATAATCACTAGCAGATGAATCAGCTACAATGTCGTAACCATCAAGTTCGGGTCGTAAGGTTTGCTCTGATATTTGAAGAAAATGCTGATTTGCAGTTTTATAACCAAAAGCTGTTAAGTTTTCTATCAAACGAGTTTTTAATGCTTTTAGAATATTAAATGAAACATCATCCGTGCTTTTCTTCCTCAATGTTTTTAACTCTGTTGTATATTTTAACCATTGATTATGAAGATCTTTTGCACGCTCATTAAAGTCGGTCTGCTTTGATGCCAGCTTTATTAACCCATTAACCTCATTTTCTAATTCAATTTTTCTTTTAAGATCTTTTCCGTAAAGTTCAATAAAGGCGGTTTCATCTGTTTTAAGTTCATCAATACTAGTCTGAATTTTAATTATTAAAGTTTGTAATAAGGCCTGTTCTTTTTCTATTTTTGTTAAATCTTTTTCATGCCTTTTTTTAATACCTGAATAGAAATCAACTTGGTTTTTTAAGTAATCTATATTTTGATCCACAGTTAAAGGCTTACTTTTTACTGGTACTTTAGCCAAGCTATCATACATGTCTGAATCGCAAACTGGACATGAACTAATTTCCACTTCGAAGTTAACTTCACTTCCTACATCATGTAATCTTTTTAGTTGTCTATATCGATCTAGCTCTAAGGCAATATTTGAAACTTTGTTATCCATCTTCTGGACCGAAATAAGAAAACCTTCTTGTTTTTGCGCTAAAGAATCAGAATCTCTAAGTAACGCTCTCTTTTTAGCAGTTAGCTCTGAGACTTCATTATAATGAGGCCAAGTTTTTATATTACTTTTGATATCGGTTAATACCGTTTGCAATCCGCTCAGGTATGGGTTGATATCAGTAAACTTATCTTGCTGAGGTACTAAGAAGGATATTAAAGGAAAAAAGCTCTCTTTTTCCAAAGTACACTCTAATTGTAATTTCATACCACCAAATTCAGCTAAAGAAGAGGCTGAACTTATAATTTTGTCCCAATCTTTTTCTATGTCACTAGTGATAGCATTTAGTTCCGCTAATCTATTTTTTTTATTATAATTTTCTACCCCTAAACAGAACTCTAATGCGGATTTTTTAACCCCCTTAATTCCATAATAAGTCGGTGTATTAGCCTGTAATTCAGACCAGCCTCTTTTTTGCTCAATGAAGAATAAAGGAAATACACATTCAAGATAAAGTCTTGTTGGTTTACCTTCATGAGTTACTAAATTTGGTAAATTCCAACTTAGATATCTTTCAAACCAAAAATGGAACCCTTTTTCGCTTTTTGCTGATCCTACGCTACCTGCACTACCCAGAAAATAATCCTCGAAAGTGCCTTTTTCATCAAAGACTGTAACTTTATCCTTATCACCTTCAACATCTCTTTTAAACTTTGCGTATTGCCCACTTGCATTTTCTACTTCTAATTCAACATATGACTGACTTACAAAATGCGGTGTGGCATCAACCTTTGATGATTCTAAAAATTGATGCATAGATCTTGGAAAAGGTTTTCTTCTACTTGGACCTAAGATGGCATCTAAACCTAAGGCATAAGCTATTGAATTAATACAAGTAGATTTACCCGATGAGTTTTCTGCACGTATGATGTTTAATCCTTTATAAAAAGGAATTTCAGTTGAATAAACTCCATCGTTTGTAACAGAGGTTACTTTTAATTTTTTTAAAGTTAGTCCTAGCATTTTTAGTGTCCCAAAATCCTTTTTATATAGTTTTCTGTAACCTTATTTTTTATTGAAAGTAGAAATTCAACTTCGCTGCTAAATAAGTTCAGGTCGTTTACCAACTGTAATAATTTATACCCCTCTTCTCCTAAAGTTAAGGTTTCTGAGTCTAGTTGCAAAAAACCTTTTGCCATAGCTAGTTCTATTGCTTTGTCTGTTGACTTGTCAGATGACATTGACAAAACCGAATTAGAATATGAATGTAAAGAATCATAATAATCACTCCAGTTTTGAGGCCGTATTAACATCCAAAGTAGCACTCTCATTTTGGTGATTTTTAATGATATACCACCTGTACCTACTGCATTAATTGCAATACACATTAAACCAATACGCCATATAGGTCTCAATTCAATAGGTAATGGATAGCCAGTATCACTAAAGATAGCTGTAGCTGTTTTATGTTGAAGTTCCTTGTCGTTATTCATTGATAATAAAGTCCATCTTACATTCGGCTAACCAACGTGCTATTAAACCACTAGAAAATATCTCAATATTATTGTTTGAGATTGATTGCTCTATAGCTTTAATAGAATCTCTATTTTTTTGTAAAAGTGACATTAATATATTTTTAGGCTCATCTCTTACAAATAAGTTTTCATTTTTTAAAGCTTCCAAATTAACTATAGCTATAGATGTTACTTCAGTATACAAATCAGGAAATTGATCTCTATATGCATCCATCAATTCTTCAACCTGCATATACTGTCGAATCAGGTTTGTTCTAAGCCTTTCAAGATCGCTTTCACTAAATTTATTTGTTTTCCTACAAATATTGTCAAAAAAAGTACTATTCTCAGATTTCCATATCTCAGTTATTTCAGTCTTTACATCAGATATATCAACATTTATTTCCTCCCCAATGTATTTCCTAGAGAAAATAGATCCCGATGGAAATGAGTCGTCAGTTTCTATTTTTACAGAAATGCCTTTTGGGGTTGAATATGAAAGTTGTGGGATTTTTTTCTCTTTCGACTTACAGTATTTGAGTAATTCTTTTGTTCTAACTTCAGGGATAACAAGTACCCAACAAGATATTTTGATATCGCCAAGCATTTTTTGAATTTCTGATTCATGCTTACTTAACTTTTTAAGGTCCTCATTTATTTTTTTTTGAACATGCTTTCTATACTCATCCATTGAGTACGAAGGGTCAGGATAGTAGCACTGAAAAATGACACCACAATTTGTAAAAAACTCTATCCCATGATCGCCTCTGTCATGGTGAGGAACACTAGTAAAATTTTTCCAGGTGAATTCGTGCCGGAGCATTCTCTCACAGAAGCTTTCCCAAAGAGCACCATTCATTTTTAGTTTGAAGTTCAATCTCAATCCCTGTGATATATTTTATCTATATTTCAATGCTTTAATTTAACAGTAATTGATAGATTAATTCAATAAGTAATATTTAAACATAAAAACTTTCGGATACAAAAAAGGTGAGCATTAAGCTCACCTTTTAGTTAATTCTGAGTCACAAACTTAATTCAATTCACAAACTCTATTGCAAGAGTCACAAACTTAATTGAAAGTTGACAACACCAGTTAACTAGTCTTCATAACTAGAAACAGGAGGACAACTACAAATCAAATTCCTGTCACCATATACATCATCAATACGGTTAACGGTTGGCCAGAATTTATCTTTACCTGCTGCTGCCACTGGAAATACCGCTTCTTGAATTGAATAAGCACGATTCCATTCGCTAGTAATGTCAACCATGGTATGTGGTGCATTGTGAAGAGGGTTATCTTCTAATGTCCACTCGCCAGAGGTAACTTTACGAACTTCATCACGAATACATACCATTGCTTCGATAAATCTGTCTAATTCAACTTTAGACTCAGACTCAGTTGGCTCGATCATGAAGGTACCCGCTACTGGGAACGACATTGTTGGTGCATGGAAACCGTAATCCATTAAGCGTTTTGCCATGTCTACTTCAGTAATACCAGACTCTGCTTTTAATGGACGCAAATCAATAATACATTCGTGAGCAACACGGCCATTAGCACCTGTATATAAAATTGGGTAATGTTCACCTAATTTTTTCGCTAAGTAGTTTGCGTTAGTAATGGCAAGTTTAGTGGCATCAGTTACGCCTTTTTTACCTAACATAGCAATGTAAAGGTAAGTAATACATAAAATACCTGCGCTACCGTATGGTGCTGCAGATACTGCGCCGTTCCCTTGGGTTTCTTCATTTACATTAATTACTGCATGATCAGGTAAAAATGGCGCAAGGTGCGATTTAACGCCAATTGGTCCCATGCCTGGTCCGCCGCCGCCATGTGGAATAGCGAAAGTTTTATGTAAGTTAAGGTGTGATACATCTGCGCCAATAGAGCCAGGAGACGTTAAGCCAACTTGAGCGTTCATGTTTGCGCCATCAAGGTAAACTTGACCGCCGTTATCATGAATAATGTTACATACTTCAGCGATAGTTGTTTCGTAAATACCATGAGTAGACGGGTAAGTTATCATGATACATGAAAGGTTATCAGCCAATTCTTCAGCTTTTGCTTTTAAGTCTTCCATGTCAACGTTACCTTGTTTATCACAAGCAACAACCACTACTTTCATACCAACCATTTGCGCTGACGCAGGGTTAGTACCATGAGCTGATGATGGGATTAAACAAATGTTACGATGCGAGTCACCACGGCTTTCATGGTATTTATGAATAGCGATAAGACCTGCGTATTCACCTTGTGCACCTGAGTTAGGTTGCATTGAAATGTTATCGTAACCCGTTAACTCAACTAACCAGTCGCCTAACTCGTCGATCATTTGCTTGTAACCTTGAGCTTGATCGATTGGCGCGAATGGATGCATGTTAGCAAATTCTGGCCAGCTTACTGGGATCATTTGCGCCGTTGCATTCAACTTCATAGTACATGAGCCTAATGAAATCATTGAATGGTTAAGGGCTAGATCTTTATTTTCTAAACGTTTGATGTAACGTAACATTTCGGTTTCAGAGTGGTAGCTGTTAAATACCGGATGAGTTAAAAATTCGGTATCACGAATTAAAGAGGCTGGAATTGAAGAATGACCACAATCAATAATTTGTTGATCAAGGGCCGCAACGTCTAAACCATGACCTTCGCCTAATAAAATATCAAACAAACCGGCAACGTTTTCACGAGTAGTAGTTTCATCTAGAGAAATACTGATTTGACCTTCAACATCAGTGCGGAAGTTCACTCCTGCTGCTAGGGCACGAGCTACAACTTCATCTTTGCTAAAGCCTTTTGTAGCATCTAGGTTAAATGTTAAGGTATCAAAGTAGTTAGCATGTATGGCTGTTAAGCCTTTAGTTGCAGTGCCTAAACATAAAATATCAGCTAAACGGTGAATGCGGTTAGCAATAACTTTTAAGCCTTTAGGCCCATGATATACCGCGTAAAATGCTGCCATATTGGCCAATAATACTTGGGCAGTACAAATGTTTGAGTTGGCTTTTTCGCGGCGAATATGTTGCTCGCGCGTTTGCATTGCCATACGCAGTGCAGGATTACCACGGCTATCAATTGATACACCAATAATACGACCTGGTAATGAACGTTTGTATTTATCAGAAGTTGTGAAGAATGCGGCGTGTGGTCCACCGTAGCCCATTGGTACACCAAAACGCTGGCTTGAACCAATAACGGCATCAGCACCTAGCTCACCTGGTGCTTTTAACATCACTAAACTCATAATGTCGGCAGCAACGGCAACAATGCCTTTTTTCTCATGAATTTTAGCAATCAAGTCACTAATATCTGTAACTTCACCCGTTGCACTTGGGTATTGTAATAATGCACCAAAAACGTCGTGATCTGCCGCTTCATTTGCCGGAGCAATAACCACATCAAAACCAAACATGTCGGCACGTTGTTTAACAACGTCGATAGTTTGTGGGTACACATCACTTGAGATAAAGAATAAATTAGATTTTTTGTTTTTAGAAACACGCTTGGCTAATGCCATGGCTTCTGCAGCAGCCGTACCTTCATCTAACAATGAGGCTGATGCTAGGTCTAGGCCAGTAAGATCTAAACACATTTGTTGGTAATTTAATAATGACTCTAAACGACCTTGGGCAATTTCTGGTTGGTAGGGTGTATAAGCAGTGTACCAGCCTGGATTTTCTAACACGTTACGTAAAATAACGTTTGGTGTTAATGTGCCGTAGTAACCTAAACCAATGTAGGTATCGTTTACTTTATTTAAAGAGGCAACAGCTTTTAAATCAGCTAGTGCTTTAACTTCGGTTTTACTTTCTTCAATCGCAGGCAATTGTGATAAACGAATGTCTGAAGGCACAATTTCATTGATTAAGTCATCAACAGTCTCTGCACCGATGTCGTTTAACATCGCTTGAGTTTGCTGAGCATTAGGGCCGATATGGCGACGGATAAAATCTTGAGTTTGCTCAAGTTCTGCTAGCGTATGAGTAGTCATAAAACAGCTTCTCTAAAAATGTATATATAAAATAAAAGAAAGCCTCTTTTTCTTATAAGAAGAAAGAGGCTTCATTGCACTTTGGCTAAGACAATCAGTATTTAGGCAAAGCCGTCAAGTTGCGAGCCGCTGAAGCTTAGGTTACTAAGTGACAAGGCGAGCAATGCGGACAATGCGGACAATGCAGACTAAATTTGATTGTCGACGCAAAAGTTAGTCTTCGTCGATAGAGTTCTTGTAACCTTCAGCGTCAAGTAAATTTTCTACTTCACTTGCATCAGCTAGTTTAATTTTAAATAACCAACCGTCACCAAAAGCATCAGAGTTTACTAATTCAGGAGCATCTTCAAGGTCTTCGTTAACGGCAATTACTTCACCAGAAACAGGAGCGTAAATATCAGATGCTGCTTTTACTGATTCACATACTGCTACATCGTCACCAACAGATACATTGTCGTCAACATCAGGTAATTCAACAAATACCATGTCACCTAAAAGATCTTGTGCATGTTCAGTAATACCAACAGTAACAGTACCGTCACCTTCGTTACGTACCCATTCGTGTGATGTTGCATATCTTAACTCTGAAGGAATGTTGCTCATTTTTATTGTTCCTGTATTAATTGTATTTTTAACTTTCTAAAAAGTATTTCGCTATAGTTCATGGCTAGCTTTTGCTAATCAACTCATACTATAGCCCAATTTTTAATCTAATTTGACCTAGTGAATAATTTTATTAACTAGATCAAAGTTTATTTTATTACTTATAACTTTAGCTTAAAAAACTTTTTTGCCATTGCGCACAAAGCTTGCTTTAGTCACTTGTACTTTAACGAGCTTTTTACGCATTTCAACTTCTACTGTATCGCCAATTTTAACGCTACGTGGTACACGTGCCATAGCAACACTGTGACCTAAAGTTGGAGAGAAAGTACCTGAGGTAACTTCGCCTTCACCAAATTCTGTAACCACTTTTTGATGGCTACGTAAAACGCCTTTTTCTTCAAGTACCAAGCCTACTAACTTAGGTTGGTCACCAGCTGCTTTTTGTGCCGTTAATACGTCACGACCAATAAAGTTACGCTCTGCTGGTTCCCATGCAATTGTCCACGCCATGTTAGCAGCAAGCGGAGAAACTGTTTCGTCCATGTCTAACCCGTAAAGGTTCATACCAGCTTCTAAGCGAAGGGTATCACGTGCGCCTAAACCACATGGTTTAACACCTGCATCAAGCAAGTCTTGCCATAATTTAGCAGCAACAGTATCTGGAACAATAATTTCGTAACCGTCTTCACCAGTGTAACCCGTGGTAGCAATAAATACGTCACCTACTTGTACACCAAAGAAAGGCTTCATGCCTTCAACAGAGGCTTTTTGCTCGTCTGTTAGTAAAGTAGCCACTTTAGCTTTAGCTTCTGGACCTTGTACAGCAAGCATGCCAAATTCAGGACGCTCAGAAATAACAATATCAAAACCTTCAGATTGCTTAGCCATCCACGCAAGATCTTTTTCGCGTGTTGCTGAGTTAACTACTAAGCGGTAGTCAGTATCAGTGAAGAAATAAATAATTAAATCATCAATCACGCCGCCAGCTTCGTTTAACATACCTGTATAAAGTGCTTTACCTGGTACTGTTAACTTAGCAACATCGTTTATTACTAGGCGACGTAAAAATGCTTTAGCGTCTGTGCCTTGAATGTCAACAATAGTCATGTGAGAAACATCAAACATGCCAGCGTCAGTTCGAACAGCATGATGCTCTTCAATTTGAGAACCATAGTTAATTGGCATTTCCCAACCGTAGAAATCAACCATTTTTGCGCCAGCTTCTAAATGCTTGGCATGTAATACTGTTTTGTTGCTCATACTGTTCCACCTGTTAATCATCGACCTCTAGAAGGTATTACCTAATAGAAAGTAGAATAAAGATTGAAGATTTACAAAATAATGCGGCGATTATAAACCCACAGAGCTGTTGATTCAACAAATAACGAGGTGTTTTTCAAATATAAAACTGACTAATAAAATATAACAGAATTTAATTTTTTTAACGGCGAAGTTTGAAAATTAAATTCTATTAACCTTGGTGTGACTGGACATTAGTTGTGATTAATTTTTTAGCAAAAGTATTCTTTTACTCTCTACAAAGAAATTAGCCCATATACGTATTAAATTATTGCCAGTAACAACAAATAAAAACGATATGGGCTATGTTAACTCTTCAGCCACTAATGGCCGATATTTATGACTTAAACTTAAGGTTCAACTTAGAACTTAAAAATAATACCTAGATTTATTAAAAGGACTAATCATCAAGTTATGGCAGTTGGCAAACCTCCTCTTCTTGCTGCTGGTAATAATCTGCCGTTAAACCCAACAATTGTGGCACAGTGGCCGAAATGGCAATAGATGAATAAGTACCCACTAAAATGCCACTAAATAATGCCACAGCAAAGCCATGTAACGATTCACCAGCAAAAAACCAAATAGCGCCAATGGTGGCCAGTGTTGTACCCGACGTTATTAAAGTACGTACTATTGTAGATTTAATCGCTAAGTTGATAATGGTGTCTATTTCACTTTCCGTATTACTTTTCATTATTTCTCTCATACGGTCGCCAACAATAATAGAGTCATTTAATGAATAACCAATAATGGCCAAGATACTGGCTAAAATCGTCAAATCAAACGAAAGCCCTAACCAAGCAAATATACCTAATACCAAAATCACATCATGAAATAATGCCGCAACCGATCCCATGGCTAAACGCCATTCAAAACGCAGTGACAAATACAGCAAAATTGAAAATATAGCCGCTAGCAGTGCTAATCCACCTTGGTTAATAAGTTCTTCCCCTACTTGGCTACCAATGTAGATAGCATCTTGTGGAGTGATCATTAACGAGTCAACTTGCACATTGTCATTTTGAACAGTGCCTTGAATATTAATGCTCTTAACAAAATCATTCAGCCAAGCATTAGCATTTGTGCCATTGTCAGCGGCTCTGACGGTCCAGTATTTGCCATTTTCCGCTGACGTTAGCTCAAAGCCTTCTTCAAGAAAGGGAGTGACTTTTGCCAACATTTCTTGTTGGTTAACGGTTTTATTTGTTGAAAACTCTGTTAAGTAGCCGCCTGTAAAGTCTAACCCTAAGTTCAAACCTTGAGTAAATAAACCAGCTAACGCAAAAGCAACCATCACAGCTGCACAGTAGAAACTTCTAATTCTTAACCTGCTCATTACTTTGCTCATTGCTGTACTCCTAATAACTGACCTTTATTATGACTAAATGCTACGTTTGTTAATGCTCTTGATACAAAAACACCGGTGAACATGCTGGTTAAAATGCCTAAACATAAGATAAGCGCAAAGCCTTTCACAGGCCCATAACCTATTGAATACAAAATAATGCCGGTGATCATTGTCGTGATATTGGCATCAAGAATAGTAGCAAATGCATTTTTGTAACCACTATCAATGGCAGACATTTTTCCTCGTCCTTTTTTAAGTTCTTCTTTTATCCGCTCAAATATTAATACATTGGTATCCACTGCCATGCCAACGGTTAGCACTAAGCCAGCTATACCAGGTAATGTTAATACAGCTCCCGGCAACAAAGACATAAGCCCAAGTAAGCTGATTAAGTTTAATGCTAATGCCACATTGGCAATAACCCCTAGCCTTCGATACCAAATTGCCATAAATAATAAAGTAATCGTTACACCAATCGTTAGGGCTTTAATGCCATTGTCAATATTGTCTGCTCCCAAGGTGGCAGCAATAGTTCGTTGTTGCACTATGGTGACAGGGGCAGATAATGAGCCGGCACGTAGTAATAACGATAGGTCTTGTGCTGCAGCTGAACTTTCCATGTTGGTGATGCTAAATTGAGAGCCTAAATGTGCCTGAATAACGGCTTCGCTAATGACTTTACTTTTTTTAACAACTTCATTATTAGCATCGCGATAGAACTCTGAAAAAATGGTAATCATTGGTGAGCCAATATTGCTTTTTGAAAACTCAGACATTTTATCGCCGCCAATTGAATCAAGACTTAAATTCACTAACGGTGAACCCATTTCATCACGACCTGCTCGAGCATTTTTAATGTTACTGCCAGAAAAAACGACTTTATTATTAAGAGTTAATAATTTGCCATTGTCGTTGCGAATGCGTTTTACGTTAACGTCTCTAGCGTTTTTGGCCAGTTGATAAAAATCTAATGATGCGGTAGCACCAATAATGCGCTTTGCTTCTTTAGGATCTTGTACACCGGGCAACTCAATTCGAATGCGATTTTTTCCCTGTTTTTGAGTAACAGCTTCAGTAATACCTAGCTCTTCAATTCGACCACGCATTGTTTTAAGGGTTTGTTTCATCGTTTCTTGGCGAAACTTTACTTGTTCTTGTTCTGAGTAAGAGAAACTGATGTGCTGATTGCTAACTTTACTTTTGGTCAGCTCTGGGTAAGTTGCTAAAATTTTAGTAAATAAGGCTGAGTTTTCACTGCCATTTGATGATGAGAAGCCTATATTGAGGCTGACAGAGTTAACTTGATTTACCTTTATCGCCCGTAATCTTTGCTCTCTTGCCATTGTTTTTATATCTAGCACAATGTCACTGATCTTATCGGACATTGCTCGCTCAGTGTCGACATCAAGTACAAATAAAACCCCTCCACTAAGATCTAGACCCAATTTAATTGGTTGGCCTCCTAGTTTGGTCAGCCATACGGGTGAGTTATTGCCAATTGAACTGTCGATTAAGTAATTTTGGTGGAGAGTTTCTATTAATAACTGCTCTGCCGATTGTTGCTCTGACTTATCAGTTAGTACCACCTTAGTAGTATTTTTTGAAGTTGTTATTTCATCAACTTCAATGTTGTGCTCATTCAGTATTTGCTTAACATAGCCAGGAGAAAACTCAGGTATAAGTTGTGCGCTTAGCTGATGTGCTGCTGTTTTTTTAGTGGTTACATCAATTATCGCTTTCTCAGGGTACATATTGGGTAATGCACTAACAAGCATGAATAACAAAGTAATAACAAGTAATAAATTTTGCCACTTAGCATAACGATTATGCTGTTTTTTCGATGATTTCATCATTAAATCTCTAAATAAATTAACCACGAATTAACTGCACCAATGACAGGCATTAGCAACAGGCATCAATTCGGGTTATGGAAAAGGAAAAATAGAAAAATACTAACGGCAAATTACACCACAAACATTGAAGTGAGAGCATATTAAAGTGAATTAGACGTTAGTTAACTAATTAGAGATGAATTTAGCTGAAGTAAGTAATATTTGATTTATAGAGTAAGTTGGAGTCTTTCCAACCAGAAATTCGAGAAGATGAGCTATTAGCACTAGTTTGTTCAAACCAAGCAACAACTAAGGGTGGGTTAGCTAAATGCTTGAATAAGCCTGCTGTTAATTTGATAGCAAAAAACTCAATAACTAATACATAATCAGGGCTAGCTTGGAGTTCTGTGGTAAATGTTGACGCACTGGCTCTTAATATTCGAGGTAATGTATATAACTCATCATTGCTCTCTTCTTCAACAGTAATAGTTTGAGTCGTACTGTTGCTTGTGATGTTTTCATCAGAAGAATCACCTAGCACTAGTGCCGATGGCGACTGTTTTATTTCTTGATGAATATTGCTGAAATAACTAACCTTGTTGGAGCCACTAAGGGGAAGTGATTGTTCGGTGAAATTCAGGCTCGGCAAAGCATAAGCGCTTTGCACTATAGTAAACAACAATAAGATTATTAAGAATTTACGCCACATTGAATTCATTTCACACTTTTACTTATACAGTTTATATGGTGACATTAGTTCTTATTTCAAGCCATATCGCAACTTTACGCCAGTAATTTTATACTGCTACCTATTTTGCTATCGAAGTTAAGCAATAAAATAAGCAATCAAGCACGATTTTTTGCTAAGTCAGGTAAGTTGCTTTTATGCCCCAGCGCTTGCTGAATTAATAATTTTTTAGCTGGAGAAAAATGATTAATTAATGACATACCAATGCCCCTTAAGAATTTTGGCACCTCGTGTTGTGGAGTAAAGACTTGCTTAATAGCTTCCATCGCAACTACCATTTCAGTAGCTTCGCTTTTTCGCCACCTTGCAAAAGCTTTTAATGCTTTAACGCTATCATTAACGTTAGTGGCACTATCGCACTCGCCACAAAGTGTTTGTGATAAGGCGACTGCATCTAACAACCCTAAGTTAACACCTTGCCCTGCTAATGGGTGAATAGTATGGGCTGCATCTCCGATAAGAACGACTTTTTCTTTTACGAAGTCATGGGCAAGTCGCATCATTAATGGGTAGGTAAATCGCTCACTTTCTAAAGTGATATTCCCTACTTTTCCGTCTGATGCTGCACTAAGCTCTTTAGAAAAATCCTCATTACTTAATGCTTTTAAGCGTTTTGCATCATCAGGCGATGTCGACCACACAATTGAACATAGGTTTTCCTCGAACAAAGGCAGTAAAGCCAATGGGCCAGTAGGCAGAAAAACTTGCCAAGCAGTATTTTGATGGCCTTGTTCACATTTTACTGTAGCGACAAGTGCATGATGATCGTAATCACGAAAGGCAATTGGCATATTCATTTGCTGGCGAACCCATGAGTTTGCACCGTCAGCACCCACCACTAATTTGGCCGTAATAGGCACCCCTGAGCTAAAACTGGCAAATACCTCAGTATTGCCAACACCAATGCTACTGACGGCTTCGTCGGTAAAAAAGGTTATACCATTATCTGATTGCGCTTTTTCCCACAAGGCATTGCGGATAACATTGTTTTCAATAATGTGCCCTAGATGCTGCTCGCTCGAAAAACTATTATGACTCGCTTGAGAGCTGACATCATTAACATCAAAATCCAACTTGCCATAGCCTGCTTTATCCCATACATGCATATGTTGATAAACCTGTAGCCGCTGCGATTGCATTAATGGCCAAACGCCTAAGTTAATAAATATTTGCTCGCTTGCCGCATTTATTGCGCTCACCCTTGCTTCAGGCTGCTCACTTAACTCTGAAGTTTCATTAATATCTGCGATAGCAACATTAAGTTGTCCTTGTTTACGCAGTGCCAGCGCCAAGGTTAAGCCGACCATGCCAGCACCAACAATTAATACATCAAACTTTTGCATTATTCTTTTATCCTAGCAATGAGCTAATAACCCATGGTTTTATTAACCAAGGCCTTTTTTAATGGTGATACATAATTTAAGACTTTTAAACCAATGTTTCTACCAACCACTAAAGGTGGTAACTGATTTGAAAATAAGGTCACTAAAGAGTCTGTTAGCGTAATAACTTGTTTTTGATCTTGAATTCGTTGTTGTTGATAGTCATTAAGCAACGAAAAGTTGCCAATATCTTGCCCCTTACTATTCGCAGCTGATATCAATTGAGCCAACTTCTGCACATCCCTAACACCAAGGTTAAAGCCTTGCCCTGCGATAGGGTGAATAGTATGAGAAGCATTACCAACGAGTGCCATACGGTGAAAAACTTGAGCTTTAGCTTGAACTAAATTAAGTGGGTACACATCGCGTTTGCCCACTTTAGTAATGGTTCCTAAGTAACTACCAAAGGCCTTTTCTAGCGCCACTTTAAAAGCATCATCATTAAGTTCATGCATTTGCTTGGCTAATTCAGGTGTGAGTGTCCACACCAAAGAACAGCGATTATTCGTTAGAGGTAGCATCGCAATTGGGCCAGTGTCAGTAAAGCGCTCATAAGCAATATTTTGATGAGCTAATGCAGTAGACACATTGGCAATTAATGCGCTTTGTCCATAAGAGACATAACTAGACTCAATATTGGCAAAAGTTCGGCAGGGAGAGTTAACACCATCACAACCGAGTAGTAATTTGGCGGTTAATGAACGACCTGAATTAAGTTCAATATCAACTTGTGACTGTTGCCACTCTACGTTGTAAATGCTGTCAGGAGAAAACCAAGTGATATTACTTTTAGTCGCCAAAGCTTTGTGCAGAGCTTGACCAATAAGCGCCATTTCAACCACATAACCTAAAGCAGATACCTGATGTTTTTTGGCATCAAGCCTTGCCTTACCGTAATGGCCACGATCTGAAATATGAATTTTTTCTATGGCTTGAGCATCATTCTTTAGATATTTCCATGCGCCTAGTTGTTCGAAATAAGCAGCAGTGCCGTGCGAAAGTGCCAGTACTCTATCGTCAAAACTTTTTGATGAGCCTTGTACAACTTCATGAGTTTCAATAATAGCAATCGACAAGTGCTCTTCATCAGCGTTTTTTAGCTCGCTAAGGCTTAGCGCCATTAAACATCCCGATAAGCCTCCGCCAGAAATCACCAAATCAAAGTGCTTTTTCATTAATGTTTGCTCATTAGTCTTTCAATATCGATAATAGATTTTGGCGCATTAACGGTTAAATTTTCTTGACCTTGATCAGTTACCAAGATGTTATCTTCGATACGTACACCAATACCTCGCCATTTTTTATCAACATCGATATCACTTAGTGGAATGTATAAACCGGGTTCAATAGTCATTACCATACCTGGCTCGAAGCTTCTAAGTTGCTGACGTTCATCGTTAGCCTGATAATCACCAACATCGTGTACATCAAGCCCTAACCAGTGACCTAAACCGTGAATAAAGTATTTTTTACTGGCTTTCTCGTTAATCAATTGGGTTAATTCACCCTTTAAAATACCTAGATGATGTAACTCTTTCGTTAAAAAATCACCCACTAAAGTGTTTAACTTGAAAAAGTTCATTTCAGGTTTGATCGCGTTAATGGCCAATTCTTGTGCATCTAGAACAAGCTGATAAATTGTTTTTTGCGCCTCGCTAAATGTTCCATTAATAGGAAAAGTACGAGTAATATCGGCAGCATAACCAGCAAGTTCTCCACCAGCATCAATTAATAATAATTCATTATCATTTAGAATTTGGTCGTTGTCGGTGTAATGTAATATGTTGGCATTATCACCACCAGCAACAATAGAAGAATAGGCAGGATGTCTTGCGCCATTGCGGGCAAACTCATGCAAAATTTCTGCTTCAATTTGATATTCAAATTGTCCAACGGCTGATTTTTCCATTGCCCGTTGATGGGCACCACCACTTATTTGGTTAACCTTGCGCATAATGCTAAGCTCGTTATCGCTTTTGATCAGTCGCAACTCTTCAATAATACTGGTGCAATCGAGAATAATATTAGGCGCTTTCTTACCTTGGCGATTACCTGCTTTAACGGTTTCTAACCAAGTAAATATTTGCTTATCAAATCTAGGTACATTGCCATGACAAAATAATAACTGCTGCTTGTTATTAATAAATTGAGGAATAAGATCATTCAGCTCATTTAAAACAAAACATTGGTCAAAGCCATAATCTATTTCAGCCTGTTTAGGTCCAACTCTCAGACCATGCCACACTTCTTGAAGTGGATCTTTATCACGGCAAAATAAAATACTTTGAACGTTATCATCATGTTCGTCCCCTGGGCGAATTAATACCAGAACAGCTTCTGGCTCACTAAAGCCAGTGAGGTAATAAAAGTTCTTATTTTGACAAAATGGATATTCGGTATCGTTACTACGGGTAACTTCACTCGCAGCACTAATAAGTGCAATACTATTTTTCGGCATTTTCTCAATAAAGCGCTGACGACGAGAAGTGAATTCATCAACCGATAATAACGTATGCTTCATTAGTGCAAGGTATCTTGAGTTGGCTTAGTTTCAGGTGGTACGCCTAATTCTGTAAAGCAAAGCAGAGCTGAAATACGAACATATTCAGAAATTTCAAAATACGCTTGTTCGTTGTCTTCATCTTCTTCCATATCATCCGACAAATTAGCTATTTCAGCAAAATCACTCAGCACTTCTTTAACATCTTTAGACACTATAGCAGTATCTTTTTGATGTAGTCCAAAACCTAAATTAAAACCCTGTACCCAAACACTTATCGCATGACCACGTTCTGCAATGGAGTCATCGTCATCTGGTAACATTAATTGAAAACTGAAAGAGTCATCCAAAATATTTTTCCAAATATCACTAAACATTAGTTTAACAATGCTTTTCACTTTTACTGGTAAGTTTTCGCCATTGTTAAAAAGGTCAGTGATCATGGCTAAATAGTCAGGTGATTCAAAAGAAAAACCTGCGCATATTAAGCCAGTTAATACACCATGTAATTCAGCAGCGTGAACAGGTACACTTTCTGTAGAAATAATGGCTTGTGCGGAGGCGAAGTCTAAGGTGTTTTCTTCAATGGTATTATCAGACATAAAATGATTCAAAAGTAAGACGGATATTGCTCGCTATCGTATCATTCACCTAAGTTGCTTACTAGAAAATGTTAGACAAATAAACACTTATAGGATTAAGGAATTCGATCATAGTTAAAGTCGAAGGCTTGCATAGTAAAACCTGCGCCGTTATAGTGCTCGTTACGCCGTTATTTTCGGCAATTTTTAAAATAAAATCATAATTAGCGCATTAGGAAGTAACAATCGCATGGGTCAGCAGCATCTTGAAATTACCATTGCCGACAGAACCTTAAAGATTGCCTGTCCTACAGGTCAAGAAAGTTCTCTACTTGCCGCTGCTGATGAATTAAATGCCCGCATCTTAAAATCTAATTCAAGTACAATGATCACTACCCCTGAACAATCACTGTTGATGACTGCGTTAAATTTATCTAACGATTTATTGGCCGCACAAACACAAATAGCCCGAGAACGAAAAGCTTATCAGAGCAAAATCAATTTACTCAAATCAACCATTGAACGAGCGATGTTAGAGAACAAAGAAAAGCAAACTTAACTATTTCTCCAATCCACTAAGCTTACTGCTCATAATTTAATTAAAAAGCCTAAATAAACAACGGTTAACCTTTGATTACAATAAAACACTTACCTTGATGCTTAAAGTTTAGGTATAATGCTTAAGTCTTCTGGGGTGTTTGTATGTTTTCTATGTCCCTGAGCCGATAAGTTTTAATTCAGGAATTCAACCACTGACTATTGTGCAAGCCCGGCTCGTATCGGGAAGCCTACGGACAGTATGCGATTTCCGCCCTGAGCACACGGTGTTCAGGACTAAAGTTGACTGCGGCACCTTGGAAGCACCCTTACCTTTTTATTTGAACAAATCAAAAACTGCGATTTCCGCGCGACACTAGAACAGCACACGGTGTTCAGGACTAAGTTGACTGCGGCACCTTGGAAGCACCCTTACCTTTGTATTTGAACAAATCAAAAATTGCGATTTCCACGCGACACTAGAACAGCACACGGTGTTCAGGACTAAAGTTGACTGCGGCACCTTGGAAGCACCCTTACCTTTGTATTTGAACAAATCAAAAATTGCGATTTCCATGCGACACTAGAACAGCACACGGTGTTACTATAGCTATTATTGAATGTTCGTACTTAGCTCATAGTGCAATACAAAACTTCATAGATCGATATTAATTTTTATAGTACAAAACTGATAAAGCGACTTTCTCATAGAGAAATCGCTTTATTTATCAACAAAGTTAAGTGATCGTTTTTGTAGTGGCTAAGTAATTCCGGCCATAAATTTAGACTTTCGATCTTACTTAGGGACACATTGCGCCATAGAGTTTAGGATCACTTAGTGCGCATTGCGGAATAAGCCTTGTCATAATCTCAAACGTCAACTTTATGAGCACAAAGAAGTCGTTTACATTGGATGAATACAAAAGCAATAGTTAATCTATTTAAATATTACTTTTAGGCTAATTTCTAATACATAGGAAACATTATTTCACTTGTACAAAAGAACACCACGATTGTTTTACAATAACAATCTCTTTACTTATCAGTTGTTTTTATATCAAAGACACCTCAAGATAAGACAACGATAAAAAGTTGAAAGTACAATACTAACAAAAAACAATTAAGCGGTAATTTTGTTATCTTAAAAATAATGGGAGCTTTAATGAAGTATCTAGCAATAATCGCAGTTCTATTAACAACTATAGGCTGTTCGACAAATGTGGATGTAAATCGTACTTGGGTTGATAAAGATATTCATTCCAAAAACCTGTCGGGTGTCTTGGTTGTCGCTGTGGCAGAGAATATAAAATTAAGAATGTTGTTTGAAGACGATTATGTCACCGAATTGAAAAAACAAGGTGTGAATGCACATGCAAGTCACAAACTTGGTTTGAAACGGATCAATCCGGATAACGTTGTTGATATTGCACAAAAAAAAGACCTTGAGTCGGTGTTAGTGACTAACTATGTTGGTTCAAGTGAATATAACGTTTATAACGGCGATACATTTTATTATGGTGGCGCGATGATGGTTTCTAGTGACGGGGACTCTCATAGTTACTATGGTTATTCATATCAAGTAAATGGTCCCGCGTATCATTACACAACCCACAAATTTGTCAGTTTGGTTAGTAGTCTTTACGAAGTTTCCACGCGAAAAATGTTATGGAATACCGTTTCTTCAGCAGAGTTAGCGGGCGATCCTCGTAATTTATTTGTACCCTTCATTAGAAGTTTTGTTGGCCAAGCGAAAAAAGAGAATTTGATAAATTAGATTGATTCTTGTCTATTTACCTCAATTGAACAAGGATGTAATGGTCAAAGAATTAAATAGAGCTATATCTTAAACTTTTATTTCCAGTCACAATCTTAATTCCTGTTGTCAACAACAGATCTAGTTGGAAACTATAGATAAATTTTTAAAGGCGAACCAGAAATGGTTCGCTTTTTTGTTTAGAATGATCACTTAGTGCGCAGTGCGGAAGTTAGCAGTGACGATCACTAATATTCCGCTCCTAGCCATATATAGTCATTAGTTTTTGTGTATCATTGATCATATTTAGAAGAATATTATCCAAGGTTTTCTGCTCGGCTGTGAGACGGGTTTAAGCTCATTATAGTCAGTGGAGTTCCACCCATTTATAAATAATAATTATTAACAAAAATAGAAAAGTTCACTTAAATATTGAAGTAGGAGGGAGGATGAACTTTTCTTAATATTAACAATACATTAGTTATTATGATTTTTATTTGGACAGCCAATAATTAAGCAGCCCTCATACTATTTATTGTTTAGACAATTAAAGGGTGTCCGTTAATTTTATTTCTAAAGCGGATAGTTTTGATGTTATGGCCCCAGAATTATGTGAACGATATCGTACCATAATGCAGTCGCGCCAACGACTAACAATAGAAAAACCTTTAAGAAGAAAAGAGCCAATCCGGTTATTGTGCCCCAATGCACCTTCTTGAGTGTGTATATGTCATAGACCGCAAGCGTGACGATCATTAATAATGGCACAATCGCGCTTACAATTTGACTTGAGCCAAACGTGATAGCTATGCGAGCTGTTGCAGGGGTTAGCATAATAATGCTACTCACAAGCATTAATCGCTTATGTAAATCTGTTTTAGTTCGATATTTATAGGCTAGGCTGTAGCCAGTGAGAAAAATCACTAAATCTGCCCAAGTAACCATCATAAATTGTTCTGCACTCATGGGGGCTATGGCAACTTGTCTGCCCCATGCATCAAGTGAGGCAAGAATACCTGTGATAATTATAAGGATCACTAGCCAAACACTTGCCTTGCCAAGGGCCATATGCTTTGCATTATTACCGGTGGAAATTAATTGAGTTTGATACCAAAATAGTAAATACCAAGCCGTAAAAATAATAGCATGAAAAATAAGGCTAAGAGTTAGACCGCTTCCTATTGTCACTGTTCTATAGGTGCTTGGGCCGAAGCCAAGGATTATCAATCCCAGCATTATCGAGGCCATTATATTAAAAAATCGCTCCCCATGTTTCGCCACTGACATGAATACCCCACCGTTGTTGTTTATGAAAAGTAGAGGGTATGCTAATGGTTTGTTTATGTAAAACTTATTTTAGCTTTAACGAGGAAACCCCAAGAACCAACAATTTCGACCTTTTTGGCAAGTATTAGTTTCGCAGTGCTCATAGTTAACGTTATCAATTTAACAATGTAGGGCTGGAGTGGTGGCTTTGTTTACACTCAGGCTGAACGACTTACTGGCAAGAAACCATCATTAAAAGTCCTATATACTCATCTGTGAGGAATATTCGCTTTCGTATCTTTGTTAACATTCCCCTATTCACTGGACGCTATCTTAAAAAATCACTTATCGTTTTGGAGCATAGCTATTTCAGAAGCGATAAGATTTCGAATGCCTTCAATCCGTTGATTAATATTAGAATGATACAGATGAATATAGATTTGCAATCGTAAAAGTTGTTCGATCGCAGTGTGAATTTCTGGCTCGACTAGCAGCCCCTCGAAATCTAAGTCTACAGCATTTAAAGATCGATAAGTTTCGATCCCATTTTCAACTGTGCGAATGGGTTTTGATAGTACGGAATGGCGTTTTAATGCTGGCGTATAAACAGTCATCATTTGACGAATTTGTGCCTGAATTTGAATGGTACTGGAAAGCGATTGATCATATCGCATCAAACCAAGGCGTAATTCCTGATTTCGTATAAGTTCCAGTTGCCCACTTGACAATAACTCACGAAACGTACTAGAAGCCGATGCTGGGGTACGGTGAGTATCGCCTTGTGCCAACGCATCCATCGCTTCTTGGCGATTATCGTCCCGTAATAAACCTTCACCAAGCGCCTCACGTAGGACTTCAATAGAGCGAATTATTTGACCATGGACTTCGACGGATGATCGCGCTACTAAGACAATCTGATTAAAGTCTGCTTGCAATCGATACAACGTTTCGTTGGCCAGCACGTCTTTTTTACGCTCCTCATTCCAGTTACCAACCTGAAGACCAATAAAAATACCAACAACCACGATCATGATTTCAACAGTGACCACGAACCAATCTTGTTCTTTAATGCCTTTAGCAATGCGTTTGATTATCATTAACCTCTCCCTTAGGGAGAAGCATAACTCAAGTTTGAGCATTTTCAAATTAGTGTATGTTGAACTTCCGCTATTGGCTGTGTGATCTTTCCCCAGAATTGTAGACAGTTACGACTTAGTTTTAAAGGGTAACTACTGCCACAGAAAAGTCATATAAAGTAATTGGTGAAATGTCCGGTTTCGTATCTTTGATCTTGCCCCAAAAATAGTGACGATTAACGCTATCTCATTTCGATGGGCGTTAGTATCATAGAATAATGATGCTAATTTTGGTAAATGTTAATGAAGGTTCGCAATAATACGCGACCTAAAGATGCCAAAGTTCAGCTTGATAAATGTACTGAAACTCTAGTTTCAGACTTAGATTGTAGCTAACTATTGATATAGCCTTTTTAGTCGGGTAATTTGTCCTTGTTATAGGATCGTATTTTACTCGCAAGATCATATATTTAGAGGAGTTACTTAGTTGCGAACATTACCTAGCTACTATAGCTAGTCTTCTTTATCGCCAGTAAACAAGTCATTTGATTACTTGTTTCATAATTAACCATCAGCCAAAGAGCGTACTTTTTCATGAGCAAAATCAGGTCGAGGTAAACTCTCGATAATGCTATATAAATATATAACCACTGCACATAATGACGCGCTAATGATAAACAGCCAAAAACCGCCTAAAATATCAAGTATTATACCTCCGCCCAGAGGCGCAAGAGCAAAACCTAACGAATAAAACGAAGCAGCACCAAAATAAGCTCCTCGCAAATGATCAGGAGCAAGACGGTCGATATGAACATTCATCGTTGGAAATAATATCGCTTCAGCTACACTCATCACAATAATGGCTCCTATCCAACCCCAGAAAAAAGTTAACGGGTTAAACGCTAACCATAACTGTGAACACGCTAATAATATTAAGCCTATTTGAATTCGATTAATCAGGGTAAGTTGGGCCATCATTCGTAAAAGCACAAACTGACTGGTGACAATGACACAAGCATTAGTGAAGATCATTGATGAGATCAATTGTAATAAATTAGGTACTTGAGCACGATTTAAGTATTGAATAAGTGAAGTATCCATTTGCCCATAAATAAACATACATAAAATATTAGCGGCAATTAAACACTGTAAAACTTTGTCTTGAGCTAAAATTTTTACCGTTTGCGATAAAGTAGTTACCTGAGCTGGTTTAGTCGGTTGAGATTCTTCTGCCGCATTACTGTGTTGCACAACATTTTCTAGTTGCTCACTACCAATATTTTGATTGGCTTGCTCTTTAGCTAGTGCAGCTAACTTTTGTTGTTTCTTCTTCTGCTGAGCAAATCCCCAGAATAACAAAACCAATAAAAAGGCAAAAGCGCCTGCGGTAATGTAAAAACTAGATTGTTGTCCCGTTAAGCCAAAGCGCACACCTAACATAGGCCCTATTGCGGAGCCCACATTCACCACAAAATACCGGGCTTGCATAGCTAACTCTCGCGTTTTAGCATCACGAATGATATCGCCAATTAATGCTGATGTTGGCGGTTGCCAAATCGCTGTGGCGATTGAACATAAAGTGATAACAATGACATAGCCTGAAATTGTTTCGACTTTCGCGAGTAATGAAAATGAAATGACATACAATACACCACTGGCATACATAAGTTGATGCCGACCAAATCGATCAGATAATGCACCACCAATAAAACCAACAAATACTGCCACCAGTGCTGCTGAAGACAGAATCAATCCAACTTCGGTTGCCGAAAGAGAAAATTTTTCATATAAAATCACCGCAAGAAAAGGCCACACCATGTAATAACTACCACGGGTAATAAATGCCCCAAAGAGTAGTATCCACATCAACTGAGGAAATTGTTTTAAACGAGCAAAAGAGACATCACTGTGCATACTAAACCTAAAGAATAAAGATACTATACAAACAAAATACTTTATATAACATTTTCATCACAAATGATAGCTTTACTTTAACCCGAAAAATCCTTATAACTGCTGCCAGTAAGAATAAAGTAACGTCATAGCATGATAAGTGATACAAAAGAAATGAGTCTAGAAGGGGATTGTCGTCCTATTGGTATTTTTGATTCAGGCGTTGGCGGTTTATCTATTGCCAAGGCTGTTGCTGAACAACTGCCTAATGAAAATCTTATCTATGTTGCGGATACACTTTATAGTCCCTACGGTGAAAAATCTATTGAGTTTATACAATCACGAGTTAATGAAATCAGTAATATTTTGCTGTCTAAATCGGTAAAGGCATTAGTAATAGCTTGTAATACCGCAACAGTTAATGCCATTGATCAATTACGTGAAAGAATCAGCATACCAATAATTGGCGTAGAGCCCGCCATAAAACCAGCAGCTCAGCAAAGCATAACTAAAAATATTGGTATTTTGGTGACCCAAGCTACTGCTGAAAACAATCGATTTAAAAACCTCATTGAACAACATCGCAATGACGTTCAAGTACACATTCAAGCGTGCCCAGGTTTGGTTGAATTAATCGAAGCCAATAAAATTCAGTCTCATGAATGTTACACCCTTTTAACAAAGTTCTTAGAGACGCTATTAACGAAGAATGTCGATACATTAGTACTAGGCTGTACTCACTATCCCTTTTTAGCAGAAAAAATTCGACAGGTAGTTGGCAATTCAATGCAGTTGGTGGAAACAGCAATACCTGTAACACTACAACTTAAACGTAAGCTAACAGAGCAAAATACCCTAAATACGAGTATAAGCTCAAAACAGTGCATATTTTTCAGTTCAAAAGTAAACACACAGCAGCAGCAACTTTTTAATGACTTTTGGCAAAGTCCATTAATACTTCAAACACTAGAAGATTAAAACTTCCTTCAAAAGTAATTGCTAAAATTCATACGCCATACCAATACCAAATGCGTCTTCTGATAAATCGACTGCTTGATCAGAAGCTGTCGAACTGTCAATTTTAAATTCAGTATATAAATGAAATTCTTCAATCCAATGGTATTTTGCACCAACAATAATGTATTTTTTATGAAAAACTCCATTTGAACCAACATCACTTGTAGAATTATCCTTTAATGAATTAAAGCCAAACACTAAGGCGATATTATTATCAAACCGGTAAGAACTATGCAGCTCAATACCTGCTGATTTATTCATGACTTTACCCACATCATTCATTTCATGATTTTCCATGTCTGCATATACTATTGCCATTTGAAAGCCTTGGGCGCGCAAATGACTATAGGTAATATGAGCAGAAATTGAAATATCGTCTACTGACAGTGTATTAATACTTGTTTGAGCCAGCGAAATTTTAGCTTTGTTGTAACCAATACCTAAACCAATTTTATAGGGTGCTTGATAAAGAACTGAAAACCCATAGGAGTCAGAAAAATTAACCACTGTTTCTGGAGCATCTTCATTGATAGGATCAAACTCAATGATTTCTTCTGTTGCTTGATATTGCACACCTATACTGAATTTTTCATAACTCCAACGGTATTGCATAGCCTGTTCTGCTCTACCTGTTCCAGAAAAACCACCATCGGTGCCAAAATTATAAACACCTACTGCTTCAGCGCCAAAGATATCAAAGACATCCGTAACACCAGTAACATCATAAGTTACCCCCCACTGTTTACCCATAGAGAAACTGCCATACTCATCGTGAGCTACACCAACATAGCCTTGACGTAACCAAACATTATCTTCAGAAGGACCCGTACTGGTTAATCCATTGTGATTTACAACAATTTGATTATCGGTATTAGAAACCTGAACACCCCACTCTAACTTTGCCAGTGCCTTCCAACCGTTAGTCATGGCATGGGAAGTATGAAAAAGATACCGGGAAAAACCGTCACTGATTTCACTAAAGTCATCATTTTTAGCAAAATAAACTGAAACATTTCCCTCAATGTTGAAGTCCGTTTTTCCATTATTAAAAACTTCAACAGCTTGGCTTGAGTAGGTAAATGTACCAAGTATTAGGGTACTTAAAAGTGAAAGCTTAACTTTTTTCATTGATGTTCCTTTGTTGTATCACTCAATGTTTTAGCAAGTATGGACTAATATTTTCATTTTTTATTTATTTTTTTAACAATTAGATAATTTTTATATAGTTAGCCTGAACTTTGGATAAGCAGCACTTGCTCAACATTCCTATTTATCCGATTTTCCGCGTTAAAATATTGTTAAATAGCCAGCTATTTATAAACGTTTTGCCTTGATAATCAAATAAATTGAAACATTGATTGAGTGTATAATGCCTTAGACTATGTAATTAAGTTTGTGTGTTTGGCTAAGTTCATGATTTATTTCTAATATCAAGCACTCATTATCCAGAGTTCAGGCTAGTTACATTAATCTGCTAGTCTTGATATTGATCAAATCAACACCAATCACTTAAGACGTTTAGCCATCTAGGCGTAAATAAAACTAGAAATAAACATATCAACAGAGTAATATTGCCAAATATTCTTACAATAGTTACCGTTTAAATGTATTTATCAACATTTAAAAAACACTAAGTACTTGTTATCAAAATAGAAAAGAGAGCTTATGTCTAGAAACTTCTTTACTTCAGAATCAGTATCTGAAGGACACCCAGATAAAATTGCCGATCAAATTTCTGATGCGGTACTCGATGCCATCATCGCCAAAGACAAACACGCCCGTGTTGCGTGTGAAACCATGGTTAAAACAGGTGTTGCAATCATTTCTGGTGAAGTTTCAACAACAGCATGGGTGGATTTAGAAAAAATCACTCGTGATGTTATTAGTAACATTGGTTATACCTCATCTGATGTTGGTTTTGATGGCGAGACTTGCGGCATTATGAATTTAATTGGTCAGCAATCTCCTGAAATAGCTCAAGGTGTTGATAGAGTAAAACCAGAAGATCAAGGTGCTGGCGATCAAGGATTAATGTTTGGTTATGCAACCAATGAAACAGAAACCTTAATGCCTGCCCCACTTTATTACTCTCATCGTTTAGTAGAACGCCAAGCTGAAGCACGTAAATCTGGGATTTTACCTTGGTTACGTCCTGACGCTAAATCACAGGTGACGTTTGTCTATGAAGATAACAAACCTGTAGCGATTGATACCGTGGTACTGTCAACTCAACACGATCCAGATATCAAGCAAGAAGATTTAGTTAATGCGGTAATGGAAAACATTATCAAACATGTGCTTCCAGCAGAATTATTAACAAGTGAAACAAAATTTCACATTAACCCAACAGGACGCTTTGTTATTGGCGGACCCGTAGGTGATTGTGGTTTAACGGGTCGTAAAATAATTGTTGATACTTATGGCGGCATGGCACGTCATGGCGGCGGTGCTTTCTCAGGTAAAGATCCATCAAAAGTAGATCGCAGTGCAGCGTACGCAGGTCGTTATGTAGCAAAGAACATTGTTGCAGCAGAGCTTGCCGAACGTTGTGAAATTCAAGTTTCTTACGCCATCGGTGTTGCAGAGCCAACTTCAATTTCAATTGATACTTTTGGCACTGGCAAAGTAACTGAAGAAAAGCTAGTTGAGTTGGTACGTGAGCATTTTGACCTTCGCCCTTATGGCATCACAAAAATGTTAGATCTACTTCATCCTATGTATCAACAAACAGCTGCTTATGGCCACTTTGGTCGTGAACCATTTGAAATGACGGTTGGTGATGATACCTTTACCGCGTTTAGTTGGGAAAAAACTGACAAAGCCGATGACTTACGTAAAGCGGCTGGTTTGTAAACTCATAACTAATATAAGTTAACGTTTACTAACGTAAGAAAAGAAATAAACAATTAAAATTACTTTAAAAACCTCCCTTTGGAGGTTTTTTTATCACTAAAATAAAAGTGCTCTTGTATTGAAATCTTAAGCATGAGCCCCTATCTTGTATCTATAGAAGAAAAATAAAATCATCATCAGGTAACTTAATGTCCAACCCTAGAATTTATCAAAACACCGAGTTTTCAGTTGGGCAAACCTATGCGCTAAATGATGATACTTTCGGTCATACAGTTAGAGTTCTACGACTTAAAGAAAGCGACGGTATAACTGTATTTAATGGCTTAATGTCGGATGGGAATTATGGCGAGTTTCAAGGTGAATTAGTTAATGTCAGTAAAAAAAATGCTGAAGTTTTAATTAATCACTTTAAAACAATAGATGTTGAGTCCCCTCTTAACATTCACCTTGCTCAAGGTATTTCTCGAGGTGATAGAATGGATTTTACCTTGCAAAAATCCGTTGAATTAGGTGTAAATACTATTACGCCAATTTTTACTGAGCGTTGCGGTGTTAAACTCAATAATGAACGTTTAGCTAAAAAGCATGAGCAGTGGCAAAAAATAGTAATTAGTGCTTGTGAACAAAGTGGTCGATGCACGGTCCCTATTGTCAATACACCAATCAGTTTGCAAGAGTGGTTGGCTCAATCAACCAATGCATTAAAAATTAACTTACACCCGAAAGCTAAACACTCAATTATGAATTTACCGGTGTCAGATACTAGTCAACAGCAAGTGAAGGTTCGTTTATTAATTGGCCCTGAAGGTGGCTTGTCAGATGATGAAATTAAACAAGCTAATGATGCTAATTGTATTGATGTTTTATTAGGCCCACGGGTTTTACGGACAGAAACGGCAGCATTAACAGCAATTACAGCATTACAATGTAGATTTGGTGATTTAACCTAGTTATCTTCATTTCTTAGATCAGTTAAAGTAGAAAAGTTCTTTATAAAAATTCAATTTACAGGATAAAAAATGACAGCTAAAACGATTAAACTTGGCATAGTAATGGATCCCATTAAAGACGTTAATGTTAAAAAAGACTCGTCTATGGCAATGTTATTTGAAGCTCAAAAACGTGGCTACGAGCTTTATTACATGGAAATGAAAGACTTATATCTCGAGCAAGGCGTTTGCCGCGCAACAACCCACCAGTTAAAAGTTTTTGACGATACCCAGCACTGGTATGAACTAAGCGACGAACAAGAGATTAACGTCAGCGATTTAGATGTGGTATTAATGCGCAAAGATCCACCTTTCGATACTGAGTTTATCTACGCAACTTACATGCTTGAACGTGCCGAAATTGAAGGTACATTAATTGTCAATAAGCCGCAAAGCTTGCGAGACTGTAATGAAAAATTATTTACCGCTTGGTTTGCAGAATTAACGGCAAAAACCTTGGTCACTCGAAGCAGCCAACGTATTCGTGATTTTCACAAAAAAGAGCAGGACGTTATTATTAAGCCGCTTGATGGCATGGGTGGCGCTTCTATTTTCAGAATGGGTCCCGATGATGCCAATGTCGGTGTAATTATTGAAACTTTAACAGCTTATGGTAGTCAATATGCTATGGTGCAAGAGTACATGCCAGAGATTAAAGACGGTGATAAGCGCATCCTTATTGTAAATGGCGAACCTATGCCTTACTGCTTAGCTCGCATTCCAGCACAAGGAGAAACAAGAGGTAATTTAGCTGCAGGAGGTCGTGGAGAAGCACGTCCACTTAGTGCTAGCGATAAATTAATTGCAGAAAAAATTGCACCAGAGCTGAAAAAACGGGGCCTGTTCTTTGTAGGTTTAGATGTTATCGGTGATAAAGTCACTGAAATAAACGTCACAAGTCCAACCTGTATTCGTGAAATTGAAGCTGCTTACCCAATTAATATCAGCGGAAAGTTGATGGATGCTATTGAGGCAAATATTAGATAACTAGCCTATCAATAGATTTATAAATAAAGTTAACCAGAAGGAATATCTATGAATAGTTTAGAAAACCAATTATTGATTGCTATGCCCGCATTAGGTGACCCTTACTTTAATAAAACAGTTACTTATATTTGTGAACACAACGATGAAGGAGCCATGGGCTTAATTATTAATTTACCCGTTAACCTTAATCTCAATGAATTACTGTCTCAACTTGAAGATGAAAAAGACAGTCAAGATCTCAGTGTACAGAATGAACATACGGACAAATTACAACAGTGCGTACTTTCAGGAGGGCCAGTAGCTCAAGAAAGAGGGTTTGTATTACATAGCCCACAAAGTTGTTGGAATAGTTCATTATCACTAACTGACGATATAATGATCACCACCTCAAAAGATATTTTATTAGCATTAGGTACTAAAGCGGCCCCTGAGAATTTTGTGGTTACTTTAGGGTATGCTGGCTGGGGACCAGGTCAGTTAGAAGAAGAGTTAAAATCAAACTCTTGGCTAACAACGCCTGCCGATAAAGAGATATTATTTAATACTCCAATAGAGCAACGTTGGAAAAAAGCGACTGAAAATATAGGTATCGATTTAGCGCACTTATCTGCTGATATAGGTCATGCGTAAATTAGTACTTACTTGCTCGAAAAATAGGAAAATGTGTGTCAAAAGTTATAGGTCAACGAACCGTTATTGGGTTTGATTTTGGTAAGAAATATATTGGCGTCGCCGTGGGACAAGAGCTCACGGGTAGTGCTTCTCCTTTAGGGTCAATCAAAGCTAAAGATGGGATCCCAAATTGGGACACTTTATCTGCTTATCTTAAAGAATGGCAACCTGAAATTATCGTTGTTGGTCTTCCTCTCAATATGGATGGTAGTGAACAACAACTAACCCTTGACGCTAAAAAATTCGGCAGTCGAGTGGCTGGACGTTATGGATTAACGGTTGAATTTCAAGATGAACGTTTAACCACTGCTGACGCTAAAGAAAGATTATTTTCTCAAGGTGGTTATCGTAATTTAAAAAAAGATAATATTGATGCTGAATCTGCAGCGTTAATAATTGAGAGCTTTTTTGAAGCAAGTTATGGTTAGTTCGAATAACCGATGAACATGCAAATTGAACATACACTAGCGATAATTAGCCCTTTGGTATTAGTGGCTTTACTGGGGTTTATTTGCACTAAAAGTAAGTGGTTTCAACGTTCTGAACTCGACGCTGTAACCAAATTTACATTTTATGTTTCTATACCTGCTTTTTTATTTTACCAAATGGCCAACGCCGATTTATCTCAGCATGTCAGTCCAGCATTGTTTGCCGCCTTTTATCTACCAGTATTGCTCAGCTATACCTTAGGCTGGTTGGCTAATTATTATTTTCATTCTAAGTTAAAAAAACAATCTTCCGCATCAGCTGTTTATGCTCTTAGTTCCAGTTATTCAAATACCATTATTGTAGGGTTACCTATATTACTTGCGGCATTTGGCGAGCAAGTTATTGGCATCGTTTTTTTGATCGTTACTTTTCATAGCGCAATGTTATTTGCTTTAACCAGCGCTCTATCATCACACCATCAAGGTTTTAGTTGGCCGAGCTTTATTAAACAAACCTTTAACAACCCTGTTATTCTCAGTATTTTATCAGGGCTGGCTTTTAATTTACTCTCTATTGAGCTTCCTCAAACAATTACTAATAGCTTACTTTTAGTAGGTAAACCAGCCATTCCACTCGCCTTATTTATTCTGGGTGCTTCGATGGCGTTTTATCAAGTAAGAAGTGAAAAGAAATTTATTACCTTTGCCACTATTTTGAAGTTATTGATATTACCAAGTTTAGTATTTATTGCAGCTCATTATATCTTTGCATTAGAGCCCATGGTAACTACAGTGTTGGTGATATTAAGCGCCTCCCCAACAGGAGTTAACGCCTACTTAATAGCAAAAAGCCAAGGTTATCACCAGGAAACAGTTGCTGGAACTGTTGTGGTAACAACCTTGGCTTGTATTTTTACTCTACCTGTATGGCTTTGGTTTTTAAGTTAATATATATGCAATAGCACTTAACCATAAATTAAGCCTAGAAGACAAAAATATTAAAGCATTTCATCTTCTTTAGGCTCTAACCCCTCAACGGTAATACCACTTAATGCACCTACACCACCTTGTTCATTTGAACGTAGTTTGATCATCAATCGTAAATCATTTGGAGAGTCAGCATGATGAAGTGCATCAGCATAAGTAATCAAACCTTGTTGGTACAAGTTAAATAATGCTTGATCGAAGGTTTGCATTCCTAGCTCTTTCGACTTCTCCATTACCTCTTTAATGCCCCCTATTTCACCTTTTTTAATCAGGTCAGCAACATATGGAGAATTAAGCAATACTTCAATGGCTGCAATACGGTTTTGACCATCTTTTGTTGGTATTAATTGTTGAGCAATAATGCCTCGCAAGTTCAACGCTAAATCAAATAATAACTTGCCATGTTGCTCAGCAGGTACTAAATGCATAATACGATCAATTGCTTGGTTGGCATTGTTTGCATGCAGTGTTGCGATACATAAATGGCCGGTTTCAGCAAACGCCAGCGCATGTTCCATTGTTTCTTGGTTACGAATTTCACCAATAAGAATAACGTCAGGAGCCTGTCGTAATGAGCTTTTTAAAGCAGCATCAAATGATTCGGTATCTAGACCAACTTCACGTTGTGTGATCATCGACTTGCCATGCTCATGAACAAATTCAATCGGATCTTCAATAGTTAATATATGACCTTGGGAGTTGTGATTACGATAGCCAATTAGTGAGGCCATTGAAGTAGATTTACCCGTACCCGTACCACCAACAAAAAGCACTAAACCACGTTTAGACATGACAATATCTTTTAAAACTTGGGGCAAACCTAATTGATCTACGTCAGGTATTTCAGTAACGATACGCCTCAATACCATACCTGCCATATCTCGTTGCCAAAAAGCGGAGATACGAAAACGGCCGATTCCCTCAACAGAGATAGCATAGTTACATTCTTTTTCTTCATCGAACTGACGTCTTTGTTTGCTGTTCATTGAATGATGAACAAGCGCTAACGACTGCTCTGGCGTTAATACCTCAGGAGCAATAGGCTGTAAATCACCATTAATTTTAGCACTAACCGGTAGTTTTGCTGTGACAAACATATCGGAAGCATCAGCTTTTACCATTGTTATTAATAAATCATTAAATTCCATTCGTTACTCCAACTAGAAACCAGCAAACTGATTTTTATCAACAGCTTTTTCCATCGCATCTTGCTTGGAGATCATGCCGCGATTAACCAGATTTTGTAAACATTGATCCATGGTCTGCATGCCGTGCTGCATTCCCGTTTGAATAGCAGAATACATCTGCGCTATTTTATCTTCGCGAATAAGGTTACGAATGGCTGGTACACCAATCATAATTTCGTGAGCAGCTACTCGGCCACCACCGGTTTTCTTAATGAGAGTTTGAGAAATTACTGCTCGAAGTGATTCAGACAACATTGAACGCACCATAGATTTCTCTTCACCGGGGAAGACATCAATAATACGGTCAATGGTTTTAGGAGCAGAGGTCGTATGCAGTGTACCAAAGACCAAATGACCCGTTTCAGCTGCAGTCATCGCTAAGCGGATAGTTTCTAAATCACGCATCTCACCAACAAGGATAACGTCTGGATCTTCACGAAGTGCTGAGCGCAAAGCAGCTTCAAAACTTAAAGTATCACGATGAACTTCACGCTGATTAATCAAACACATATGGTTGTCGTGCACGAATTCTATTGGATCTTCAATGGTAAGAATATGGTCATTTTTAGATTTATTAATATAATCAACCATCGCAGCTAGTGTTGTTGATTTACCAGAGCCCGTTGGCCCAGTAACCAGCACTAAACCACGTGGGGTATCAGAAATTTCTCTAAATATTTCTGGGCAGCCTAAGTCCTCTAATGAAAGAATTTTACTTGGAATGGTACGAAATACTGCTGCAGGCCCACGGTTTTGGTTAAAAGCATTTACCCTGAAACGGGCTAAGTTTGGTACTTCAAATGAAAAATCGACCTCTAAATTTTCTTCATACTCTTTGCGTTGGCGATCATTCATAATATCATAGACCAACGCATTAACATCTTTAGCATCAAATGCCGGTATATTAAGTTTACGCACATCGCCATCAACACGGATAAGTGGTGGAGAGCCAGTTGATAAATGTAAATCTGATGCATCGTTTTGTACACTAAATGCTAATAGTTCGGTAATATCCATAAAAACCTCTTATTTAAAAGTAATGGTTAAATATATTGAGAATTGAAGTAACTTAAATGATAGACATAAAAGACAATCTAGCCATTATTAAACAGCAAATTTTTCAAGCCTGTCAACAAAGCAACCGCTGTGTTGATGACGTTATTCTTCTGGCTGTAAGTAAAACAAAACCCATTAATTTAATTGAACAAGCTTATCAAGCTGGTCAACGTGAATTTGGAGAAAGTTATGTGCAAGAAGCCGTTGATAAAATTAACGCTTTAACACACCTTTCACAGTTAAACTGGCACTTTATTGGTCCTATTCAATCAAACAAAACCAAATTAATAGCAACACATTTTTCTTGGGTTCATTCTGTCGATAGAATTAAAATTGCCACACGACTTAATGAACATAGGTCTGCTCAAGATACTCCGCTAAACGTTTGTTTACAAGTCAATATTAGCGGTGAACGTAGTAAATCAGGTGTCACTGTTGAAGAATTACCTGCATTAGTTGAATTTATCGACAGATGTGAAAACTTAACCTTAAGAGGCCTGATGGCAATTCCTGAAAAAAAGGCAGAAAAAACGAGCTATATCAAAATGTTTGAGTTATTTAACATGTTAAAATTAAACCGCGAAAAATTAGATACATTATCCATGGGTATGTCGAACGATTTAGTACCTGCTATTGCAAATGGTTCAACAATGGTTAGAGTCGGCTCAGCTATTTTTGGACAACGAGAGTAAAATACATTAATGACCTCTGTGTCAAACAGTTCACATAAAATATATAAAGGTAGAAAATGAAAAAAGTTGCATTTATTGGTGCGGGCAATATGAACGCCAGCATCATCAATGGATTAATCAAACAGGGGTTTGATGCTCAAGGCATTATTGTTTCTAATCCGTCCCCAAAAAAACGTATTGCCTTGGCTGACTCATTAGGCATCAAGCAAACGGCAAGTAATATTGAAGCGGCCAGGTTTGCCGATTTCATTATTTTAGGGGTAAAACCTCATTTTATCAGTGACGTTTGCCAAGAAGTTAGTCAAGCGATTGATACTTCAGGAAAGTGCTTTCTTTCCGTCGCAGCGGGTTGCACTATATCACAAATGGAAAAATCACTTGGCAACGGTGCCGCGATTATTCGCACTATGCCAAACACCCCAGCCCAACTTGGTTTAGGCATGACCGGTATGTTTGCATGTTCAGCCGTTAGTGAAGAGCAGTGCGACTATGCAGAGAAATTAATGAAAGCCGCTGGTGAAACAGTGTGGTTAGACAAAGAAAATCAAATTGACGACATTACTAGTATCTCTGGCTCTGGTCCTGCTTACTTTTTTTTATTTATGGAAGCGATGCAACAACAAGCAAAAGCGGCAGGTTTCTCTGAAGAAGTCAGTAGAAAATTGGTACAACAAACCGCATTAGGCGCTGCAAACATGGTTGTTTACAATTCTGATCTTGAAATTAGTCAGTTGCGTAACAATGTTACTTCTAAAGGTGGCACTACCCAAGCAGCACTAACAACACTTATTGACGGCGGTTTAACGCCATTAGTGGGTCGTGCAATCGAGTCAGCGCTTAATCGTGCACAAGAAATAGCCCAACAAAATTCATAACCGGAGACTTTATGGAAGCCATAATTTATTTATTACGATTTGCTTTTGACGCCCTACTAACCATTTTAATTATGCGAGTCTGGTTACAGTTGGTTAAAGCCGATTTCTATAACCCACTTAGCCAATTTATCGTAAAAGTGAGTAATCCTCTAGTTATCCCTCTTAGAAGAGTTATCCCTGGGTTTGGAGGTATTGATTTAGCGACGGTGTTACTTGCGTTTATTGTCGCTACAACCAAATTTATCAGTATAACGTTACTAAGTGGTGGCGAACTAGAGATACTTATATCGCTATATATCGGTTTGATTATATTAATCAAACAGATAGGTTTTTTAATATTTATCATAATGTTAGTAATGGCGTTAATGAGCTGGGTGGTGCAAGGTTATAACCCTACTCAAATGATTTTCCATCAATTAACTGAACCCTTCCTAAGCCCTATTAGAAAAATGGTTCCTAGCATTGGCGGCTTAGATTTATCTGTGCTCATCGCCTTTTTATTGTTGAATGTTATTAATATATTTCTTTCAAATTCAGTTCCTTTTTGGGGGCAACTATAAAATATACTTCTGAGTTCGACAGTTTTAACTATAACTGTCGAACTCAGAAATGATTGTCTATACTTGTTAGATCACCACTTTTTGGAGAAAGCTATGAAAACCTTAACTAAAAAGCATTCATTACTCGCGATGCTATTTATCTCTTTTTTCAGTATTTTTTCCGGTGCTGTAATGGCTGATAATATGAAGAAACTGGGTTCAATGAATGTTCATTATATGGCAATTGGTGCCACTTTTTTAACACCAGAAATTGCCAAGGCTTATGGCATTGAACGAAGTCGCTATAATGGTTTAATTAACATATCAGTACTTGATAATACTCAAAAAAACACCCCAGCAAAAACTGTATCTATCTCAGGTACAGCACGTAATGATTTAGGACAATTTAAATCTCTAGAGTTTCAAGAAGTCAAAGAAGGTGACGCTATTTATTACTTAGCACAGGTTAAATACAGCGATGAAGAAACCTATTATTTTGACTTAGAAATTACTGATGGTACGCAGATACAGAAATTGAAATTTAAACAAAAATTTTATGTCGACTAGCAATGATAACTTCTGAATCGTAAATATGAGTGATGATATTTAATTTACAGACCGATAAGAGTAAATAAAAATCTAACTTCGGTTTGTTATCATCTGCTTTGACAGTAAAGTATAGACACGTGTACCTGCCGAATTAATAAACAAGCCTGTCATCACTAAAGCAATACCTAACCCTTGCTGCCATGATAAAGTCTCATTTAACAAGAGTGCTGCAGCAGTTAAGCCGACAACAGGTACGCCTAAAGTTAGTGGTGCTACTTGTGCTGCTGGATAGCGCTCTAACAAATAACTCCACATACTGTAACCTACAATAGAGGCCATTACAGCTAAATATAAAAGCGCTAATACTGAGCTTAGTTCAATATTTACCAGACTACTGATGATTAAGTCTGCCCCCTCAAAGTAGTAACTGGCCATTAAAAAAGGAATGATAGGGATCCAAGCTGACCAAACAACTAAACCAATGTTAGCGCTATAACCTTTTTGGTTTATTGCACGGTTAATAATATTGCCCAACGCCCAACACATAGCAGCAGCAAGAGTTAATCCAAAGCCGACTCCTGTCATTACCATAGTAGAATTTGGTGAATTCCCACCCGATGAGCCGATAACATAAAGACCTAAACCGGCCACTAGCATGGCTAAAACTTGCATAGATTTTATCTGCTCCTTTAAGATAAGGGCAGCAAAAATCAAAGTGAATAACGCTTGAGATTGTAAAACAAGTGAGGCCAGCCCTGCTGGCATACCAAAGGCCATAGCAGAAAATAAAAAAGCAAACTGTCCAAAACTTAACGACAATGCATAGAGTGCTAACCAGCGCCAAGGAATGTTGGGCCTTTTAACAAACAAAGAGCCCAGTACTGCCACTAATAAAAAGCGTTCAGCTCCCATTAATAAAGGCGGTAGACCTTCTAATCCCCATGCAATAACAACAAAGTTAATGCCCCAAATAAATATGATAAAAATCCCAATTAAGCTGTCTTTTAATGACATCAAAATTCCTTTTCATTATTTTCAATGATAAACACTTTAAGGTATTATGCATACCTCGCGAGCAATAGACTAATTAAAGGGTAACAATGTCAACTATCGTATTAGCCACCGGTAATAAAGGTAAAGTTAAAGAGCTGGCAGGCCTGCTAAGGGAACATAATATTAATATTGTTCCGCAGAGTGATTTTAATGTACCTGACGTTGCTGAAACAGGCACTACTTTTGTTGAAAATGCCATTATAAAAGCAAGACATGCCGCTAAAATAACTGGCATGCCAGCAATAGCAGATGACTCCGGCCTTGCTGTTGACGCTTTAGGCGGCGCACCTGGGGTATATTCAGCGCGTTTTGCTGGAAAAGGGGCTAGTGATGATGACAATACACAAAAACTACTAGCCAGTTTGTTAGCTGTAGAAGATGATAAACGTAACGCTCGTTTTCACTGTGTATTGGTTTATATGCAAAGTAGTGAAGATCCAACACCTCTTATTTGCCACGGGGTTTGGGAAGGCAGTATTTGTCGAGAAAAAAAGGGAGAGCAAGGCTTTGGATACGATCCTGTTTTCTGGCAGGCAGACCGTCAATTAACTTCAGCGCAATTACCACGCGATTTAAAAAACCAATTAAGCCATCGTGGTAAAGCATTATCACTGTTAGTGCCTTTACTTTTAACTAAAATTGAACAGAATATTTAAAGGACTAAAGTGCTAGTTAATCCTCCATTATCGTTATACATTCATATTCCCTGGTGTGTGCAAAAATGTCCTTATTGTGACTTTAATTCTCATGCATTAAAACACGATATTCCAGAGCAAGCGTACATCGAACAGCTAATTATTGACTTAGACTGTGATATCAAACGATTCGACTTATCAAGCCGTCCATTACACAGTATTTTCATCGGTGGTGGGACGCCCAGTTTATTCTCAGCGCCAGCGATTAAAAATTTATTACAACAAGTATTACAACGCTTTGAATACAAAAGCGATATTGAAATAACCTTAGAAGCTAACCCCGGCACGGTTGAAGCAGACAAGTTCATTGGTTTTTTCAATGGTGGTGTTTCACGATTATCTATCGGCATTCAAAGCTTTGAATCAGATAAACTCATTAAATTAGGTCGAATTCACGACTCTAATCAAGCAAAAAACGCGGCACTATTAGCTCAAGAGTGTGGCGTAAAAAGTTTTAATTTAGACCTGATGCATGGATTGCCACAACAGAATATTGATAATGCTTTGGATGATTTAAAAACCGCCATTAATCTAAACCCTACTCATATTTCTTGGTATCAATTAACCATAGAGCCTAATACCCCCTTTCACTCTAAACCACCTAAACTCCCACAAGATGATATTCTTTGGGAAATTCAGGATAAAGGGATTGAGTTATTAGCCCAAGCAGGTTATCAACAATATGAAATATCGGCCTATAGCAAACCACAATATCAATGCCAACATAATCTTAATTATTGGCAGTTTGGTGATTATTTAGGTATTGGCTGTGGTGCACATGGCAAGATCACCGATGCTAAAAACAAGTCAATATTTCGTACAGTAAAAGTCAAACACCCCAAAGGCTATTTAGATGTTGATCGCGAACATTTAGATCACCTTAGCAAGGTAAAAGAAGAAGAGCTGCCTTTCGAATATATGATGAACCGCTTAAGATTGTATTCAAGCTTTACCTTAGATGATTATCAACATGCAACTGGCCTAACAATTGACTCTGTATTACCGACTTTAGAACTTGCTAAAAAAAAGCTGTTGATGCAGGAAAGCAATGGTCATTGGCAAGTAAGCCAGCATGGACATCGTTATTTAAACGACTTATTGGAAATGTTTTTATGAGTGAGTTAATTGAAAGTATTACTGCTGAACAGGAGGCTCTCGATACCAGGTTCATGCTGCGAGCTTATCAACTAGCTCAACAAGCAGAGTCTTATAATGAAATTCCTGTTGGTGCTGTGGTGGTAGCCGATGATGAAATTATTGGAGAAGGCTTTAATCAGTCAATTATGCTTAATGATCCCTCAGCTCATGCTGAAATGATCGCGATACGACAAGCAGGAAAGACCCTAGAAAACTATAGAATGTTAGACTGTACCTTGTATGTCACTTTAGAGCCTTGTCCAATGTGCGCAGGGTTAATGGTACATGGTAGAATTAAGCGATTGGTTTATGCAACAAAAGATGCAAAAACAGGAGCGGCGGGAAGTTTATTTAATTTAGTTAATCATCAAGAACTCAACCATCAAGTTGATGTATCAGAAGGGTTAATGGCGAATGAATGTAGTGCCCTACTTTCTGCTTTTTTTAAAAGACGAAGAAAGGAGAAAAAAGCGGAAAAAAAAGCAGCAAAAAAGTAAACGCCTTACTCACCTACTTTTTCTTCATTTAACGTTTGAATAAAAAATTCCTGGCGACGAGTTGCAACTTTATGGTGCTGACGTGCCAATTGGCGTTTACGTTGTGATGTTTGGGTTATTTTTTTATTTTTCATGGTTTATCTCATTTAATTTTATAAGTTGATTTTGATTTAGTATCACCTACCTTTATGACGTTTTAATGACAAATATACAAATTTAATTTTTAGCGAGGCTTTCATTCTCACTACTTTGTTGATCAAGATCATCAAGTAACAGCTTCTCTTTTCGCGCTCTGTCATCTAAGAAAGATAAACTTTCATAATAACGCCGGATACTCTCCACATATTTAACGGGTTCATCACCACGGGCATAACCATATTTAGTTTTCTTGTAATATTTTTTTTGTTTAAGTAGTGGCAAGCGAGTTTTAACATCAAACCAACGGTCTGGATCCCCACCTTGGCGTTGGGTAATAATTCGTGCATCATTTAAATGACCAAAACCGACATTATATGAGGCAAGCGCAAACCATGTTCTGTCAGGCTCAGGAATACGTTCTGGCATTTTATTAATCATTCGTTTGAAATACTTAGCACCACCTAAAATACTTTGCTCTGCATCTAGGCGGCTTTTAATACCCATTTGCTTAGCTGTAATAAGCGTTAGCATCATCATCCCTCTAACGCCAGTAAACGAGCGAGCATGAGGTTCCCAATGTGATTCTTGATAACTGATTGCCGCTAATAAGCGCCAATCAATATCTTGTCCATGTTTCTCAAATAACGACTGGTATTTAGGTAGTTTTTTTTCTACAGCCTGAAGAAATAGCCGAGTATCGACATAGTTAAACTCTTCAACATGGCCATAATATTTATCATCTAGCGCAAGTAAGGTGCCATCGTGGTGAACTTTACCAAAAAACTCGATTAGACTGGCTAAAATAGAGGCATCATTTTTCTTACTCACTAACCATGCCAACGGCTCAGGTTTTTTAATGGTAAAAGCGATACTAAGCTCTGGGTAATAACGTCGATTCATCGCTAAAACATGACTGTCTATAATGGTGTAATCAACTTTTCCATCAAGCACTTGCATTAATAGCTCTTCATTATCGAGATCTGAGGTTTCTTGCCACGTTAATTCTGGGTGAGTGAGCTTAAGCTTTTCTAAATTCTCAACATGGCTTGAACTGGAAGTAACCATTAAAGTGCCCGATAAATCTTTTAGTTCTCGTGGCCACTCATTGCCTTGTTTAAAAATTAATTTTTGACTAACCTCATGATAACTTGGTGAAAAATCAAAGCTACCAAGTCGTTTATCCGTTACCGCTAAACCTGCGGCAAGGAAGTCAACTTCACCACTATCAAGTTTGGGAAATAGATCTTCTAGGTTATAGCTAGGAATAATCTTTAGCTCTACGCCTAAGAAGTCGGCATAGTTTTTGGCTAACTCATATTCAAAACCAGAGGGCCCTTCAGCTCCAATATAATAACTATTAGGACCAAATAATGTTCCTACCTTAATGTAACCGCGATCAATTATTCGCTGTATGCTTGCTTCACTGCTTTTTGAGTCGCAGCCAAACAACAGAATAAGCGTTAGCAATAGAATGCTAATAAAATAAGTTGAGGACAGCTGTTTTTTGATTATAAATAAATTCATAGTCTTTCATTGTGTCGCTAAATAGATTACACATAAAGCCTTTTTTTCTTTGATTTGATAATCTCTGCGAATTGCGTATTTTTAACTCTTATCAAACGAGTAGTTTTCAATTATAATATGCGCGATTTTTTTGCTACTTTAATTTTACTCCGTACTTGCTTTGTAACTAAGGTAGTTAGCTTAACCAACCAGTGGTGATACCGTTTATGACGATGTTGATGAAAACCCTTCGTGGCGCTCCGGCACTTTCAGATTTTAGAGTTCAAAAATTATTGGCACAATGTGCAGATTTACAACTACCTGTTACTGATATTTATGCTGAGTTTGCCCATTTCGCTCATGTTTCTGCAGAGCTTAGCGATGAAGAATCTCATGTATTACAACAACTACTTAAGTATGGACCAACAATTGAAGAACATGAACCTGTTGGCCAATTTTTATTAGTAACACCACGTCCAGGGACTATTTCTCCTTGGTCTTCAAAGTCAACTGACATTGCTCACAACTGTGGTTTAGCTAAAATCACCCGTTTAGAGCGTGGTATTTCTTACTATATTTCTTTATCAGAAAGTTGTAATGAATTAAGCGTCGAGCAGCAAGCTCAACTAAATAATTTAATATCAGACAGAATGATGGAAGCTGTTTTTACCCAAATGACACAGGCAACATCTCTTTTTGCTACAGCTGAGCCAGCTGAATTAACAGCAATTGATATTGAAAACGGTGGTAAAGATGCGCTAGTCCAAGCAAATATCGAATTAGGCTTAGCATTGGCAACCGATGAAGTTAATTATTTATTTGAAAACTTCACAAAATTAGGCCGTAACCCTCACGACATCGAACTATACATGTTCGCACAAGCAAACTCAGAACATTGTCGTCACAAAATTTTTAATGCTGACTGGACTATCGACGGCGTAAAACAACCAAAGTCATTATTTAAAATGATCCGTAATACCCATGAAGTAAATGGAGATTACGTATTAAGCGCCTACAAAGATAACGCTGCAGTGATGGTGGGTAATAAGGGCGGTCGTTTCTTCCCAAATCCTGAAACAAATGTTTATGGTTATAACCATGAAGACATTCAAATTTTAATGAAAGTTGAAACTCACAATCATCCAACCGCTATTTCTCCTTACCCTGGAGCAGCAACAGGTAGTGGTGGTGAAATTCGTGATGAAGGCGCTACAGGTATTGGCTCTAAACCCAAAGCAGGTTTAGTCGGTTTTTCTGTATCAAATTTACGTATTCCTAATTTTGAACAACCTTGGGAAACAGATTTTGGTAAACCTGGACGTATCGTTTCAGCTTTAGATATTATGATGGAAGGCCCACTTGGTGGCGCGGCATTTAATAATGAGTTTGGTCGTCCTGCTATTTTAGGTTATTTCCGTACTTACGAAGAACAAGTTAATTCATTTAATGGCTCTGAGGTTCGTGGTTACCATAAGCCTATTATGCTTGCTGGTGGTTTAGGTAATATTCGTGATGAACACGTACAAAAACGCGAAATAATCGTTGGTGCTCATTTAATTGCGCTTGGCGGCCCAGCAATGAACATTGGTTTAGGTGGCGGTGCGGCTTCATCTATGGCTTCAGGCCAATCAGCAGAAAACTTAGACTTTGCTTCAGTACAACGTGAAAACCCAGAAATGGAGCGTCGTTGCCAGGAGGTTATTGATAAGTGCTGGCAATTAGGAGAGCAAAACCCTATCGCCTTTATTCATGATGTTGGCGCTGGTGGATTATCAAATGCTTTCCCAGAATTAGTTTCAGATGGCGGCCGTGGCGGTGTTTTTGAACTTCGCAATGTACCAAATGATGAACGCAGCATGGCACCACATGAAATTTGGTGTAATGAATCTCAAGAGCGTTACGTTATCGCGGTATCAGATAAAAACCTAGCAGTCTTTGAGCAAATATGTGCCCGTGAACGGGCACCATACGCTGTTGTTGGTCGTGCAACTGAAGAAGAACATTTAACCGTTACTGATGCTCACTTTGAAGGTAATGATAAACTAGATACCCCGATTGATTTACCACTTGATGTTTTATTAGGTAAAACACCAAAAATCTTCAAAGATGTGGCAACAAAAACAGCACAGGGTGATGAATTCTCAGTCACGGATATCACTTTAGCAGATGCTGCAGAACGTATTTTATCGTTGCCAACAGTTGCAGAAAAAACTTTCTTAATTACCATTGGCGATCGCTCGGTAACCGGTATGGTTAATCGAGATCAAATGGTTGGCCCTTGGCAAGTACCAGTAGCTGATTGTGGTGTTACCGCTTCTGCTCTTGATTCTTACCACGGCGAAGCTATGTCGTTAGGTGAACGAACTCCTGTTGCTTTATTAAACTTTGGCGCTTCAGCTCGTTTAGCGGTAGCAGAATCGTTAACCAACATTGCAGGTACTGATATTGGCGACTTAAATCGTATTAAGCTTTCAGCGAACTGGATGTCACCAGCTGGTCACCCAGGTGAAGATGCTGGCTTATACGAAGCTGTAAAAGCCATTGGTGAAGAGCTTTGTCCTGCTCTAGGTTTAACTATCCCTGTTGGTAAAGACTCTATGTCTATGCGTACACAGTGGGAGGAAAGCGGTGAGCAAAAATCAGTTACTTCGCCTATGTCGTTAATCATCACCGCATTTGGTGTTGTTGAAGATATTCGTAAAACGGTAACACCTGATTTGAGAATTGATCAAGGTGATACTCGTATTGTAGCGATTGATTTATCAAAAGGTAAAAATCGCTTAGGTGGTTCATGTTTAGCACAAGTTTACAAGCACCTTGGTAATGAAACTCCCGATGTTGATAGCCCTGAAGTATTGAAAGACTTCTTCAATGCAATGCAAACACTGGTACGCGATGAAAAGCTTATTGCTTACCATGATATTTCAGATGGTGGCTTATTTACTTCAGTAGTTGAAATGGCATTTGCCGGTCACACGGGTGTTGATATTGACTTAACAAAGTTAACCTCAAACTCTGGTAACGATGTTGATGTATTATTTAATGAAGAGCTTGGCGCTGTCATTCAAATTCGTGAAGGCGATGTTGATGCAATTCATGCAGTGCTAGCGGAGCATGGTATTTTAGATTACTGTACTGATATCGGCCGGATCAATAATGAAGACACCATTCGTTTCAGCCGTGATGGTGAAGTAGTACTAGAGAATTCTCGTACTTATTACCGTACAACTTGGGCACAAACAACCTTTAAAATGCAATCAATGCGTGATAACCCAGCTTGTGCACAACAAGAGCATGACGTTAAGTTTGATACTGAAGATCCAGGTTTAAATACTGAATTAACTTTTGATATCAACGAAGATGTGGTTGCTCCGTTAATTGCACAAGATGCGGCTAATGTTGCTGAGGGAGCCACAAACCCTAAGATTGCGATACTACGTGAGCAAGGCGTTAACTCTCATGTAGAAATGGCTGCAGCTTTTGATCGTGCAGGCTTTATTGCTATCGATGTACATATGTCTGATATTTTATCAGGCCGTACAGATTTAGCAGACTTTAGCGGGTTAGTTGCTTGTGGCGGATTCTCTTACGGTGATGTATTAGGTGCTGGTGAAGGTTGGGCAAAATCAATTTTATTCAATAAAGATGCAAAAACAATGTTCAAAACATTCTTTGAACGACCAGATACTTTCACATTAGGTGTATGTAACGGTTGTCAGATGTTATCTAACCTGAAAGAAATTATCCCTGGCTCAGAAGCTTGGCCACACTTTGTTCAAAATAAGTCGGAACGCTTTGAAGCTCGCTTCTCATTAGTCGAGATTCAAGAAAGCCCGTCAGTGCTGTTTAAAGGAATGGCTGGCTCTCGTATGCCAATCGCTGTTTCTCATGGTGAAGGTCATGCCGAATTTAGCTCTGAAGATGCTATCGGCGCAGCAAATGATTCAGGTACTGTATCAATGCGTTATGTTGATAACTACGGACAAGTAACTGAAACCTATCCGGCTAACCCGAACGGTTCACCAGATGGTATTACTGCACTAACGACAACAGATGGACGCGTGACAATCATGATGCCACATCCTGAACGTGTATTTAGAACAGTTGCTAACTCTTGGCACCCTGATGAATGGCAAGAAGATTCACCATGGGTAAGAATGTTCCGTAATGCTCGTCTTTTCATAGGGTGAGACCAACTAATCTCAAGAAAAATGTGAAGTTGATTTAAAATAAATTAATTTAATAAAGCGCCTTTAGGCGCTTTTTTATTGATGTTTTATAAGTTTGTAAGCGCTATAAAACATTACCTGCCTTAGTGCCTTTTTTTATTTCAAAGCAGGGAAAATAAAGTCATTAATTATTTGACCATTTATCTGCAATGATTGACTGGAATTATTTTGAGCAGCTATAACAATTATGGTATTAAGATCTGGAATAACGACAATTGACTTTCCACCTTTGCCATGAGCATAAAATAAATCATTATCAATACTCGGAAAGTCATTACTATATCTCCACCATAAGAAACCTAGACTATCTAAATCTAAATCAGTGAATTGGTGACTTGTTGCTTGTTCTATCCAGTTTTGCGATAAAATAAGTTGATCCCCCCACATGCCTGTTGACATAACTTGACCAATTTTTGCCATATCTCTTGAATTTAAAAACAACCCGTTAGGGTGGAGTAAATCGCCATTAGTTTTCAACCATTCAAACTCAGTTATGCTCAATGGCTGAAAAAGACGCTCATTCGCAAAATCGATACCTTTCATATCAGTAGATTTTTCTAATATACCAGCTAAACCAACAACACTTCCGGCACAATAAGCAAACTCTGCTCCCGGCTCTCTAATTGAAGGTAATGTTAAAAAGAATGATAGCCAATCATCACTTTGAAACATTAATCCCTCACGACCAGGTGATACCTCATGATTGTCATTGCATGCTAGACCTGATGACATGGTTAATAAATGTCGAATGCTAATGTCATTTTTTCTTTGATGCCAATTATCAAGTAAATCATATTCAGGAAATAAGGACATAACTTTATCATCAACACTGGCAATAAATCCCGAATCAACGGCAATACCTATCATTGTGGATATGATGCTTTTTGAAACTGACCTTAAATCATTTAATTTATTTACGTTGCTACCGTTAAAGTAACCCTCATGGACCAAGTAGCCATCTTTAGCAATAACAATACTGTCAATATTTCCATAGGTACCTTTTTTTATCCATAACATCATTTCTTCTATCAATTGCTGATCTATATTAACCTCTGACAATGAAGTTGTTTGCCAACCATCTTGAGTTTGCTCTGGCACTTGGTATTCATATGAATCAGTATCAGACTTTGTAGTTGAAGCAATTGACTGCTCATCGCTATTACAGCCAGCTAGAGATATTAGAATCAAAAAAGCACTAAAGTTAATTTTACTGTTCATTTTACTCTCCTATTTATTTAGAGCCTTTTTTACACTTAAATAATAAATATGGCTAGGATGTACTGGATACGGTTTTAATATTTTTTGATGATGATTACGTGATGACTTTAAAATCAATAAGATAGAGGCTAAACTAATAAAGTAGCAATTAACAAATAGACCAACAAATATATGACAACTTCCGAAAACAATAACTCAAGTACGGATATAACTGGCAACTATTTCATTGCTCATTGGTATGTTCAGCCAAAACTAAACAAAATTTCAGATAACAAAAATATTCATGTTATTGAGCCAAGGCTAATTGAAGTATTAACTTATCTGGCACAGAGACCGCAACAACTTGTCTCACGAAAAGAGCTAATAGAGGCTTTGTGGCATGGACAAGTGAGTGATGGCGCAGTAAATCGAGTTATCGCTAAACTACGAAAATATTTAGGCGATAATACTGAAACTCCTGAGTATATTAAAACAGTGGCAAAACAAGGTTACCAACTCATTGCTCCTGTTACTTTTTCCTCTGAAAATCCCGTTAAAAAAAGCCGAAGTCTCCCATTAATATTAACAATGATAGTAGTACTGTTTTTATTATTATATCAATATATTCCTGTTGAAGGTGTCAAATATTCTAAAACTACAGTTCACCCATTAACAAGCCAGAAAGGAAATGAGTCAGGAGCTACTTTCTCTAAAGATGGAAAATGGCTGGCTTATACTCATCAAAAAGACTTATTGTCCCCTCTACAGTTATATATAAAATCTAGTCACAAAGATCAAATAATTCAACTGACCACCACTGACTTAAATATTAGTGCACCATCATTTTCTTCTAGTGCAAAGAGTATTGCCTATTTTGAGAAAAATTCGAGTTATTGCCGCCTTGTAGTGATGAATTTAAATAATACAATGAAACCATTAACTACAACCGAAGTGGCAAAGTGTGATGCTAGTGTTCATTTTTCAACATTAACTTGGTCAATTGATGATGAAAAATTAATCTACACTGATAGGAAATCAAGTCAGCATCCCTATTTAATCCAGCAGTTAACCCTTGCTACGG